>ERZ857827.152-NODE-152-length-110459-cov-6.845395_pt1 | contig 110459 bp, 81 predicted proteins | sample MGYA00519761_ERZ857827 | MGnify/ENA primary metagenome ERZ857827 (study PRJEB31778, sample SAMEA3449370) | human gut metagenome | biome: human gut; feature: human-associated habitat; material: faeces | place: United Kingdom | collected 2010/2012 ... | reverse complement strand
TTATTCGTGCTGCTTGTTTTTGACAATATCCCGTAAAAATCATACTTTTCTTCGCTAAACTGCTTGTAATTTCTTCGCAATCATGATACAATGACATCAATAAAATGAGTTTGGTATACCCATTTGCAACATAATACCGTTTATGTGTTCAACCGCCGATTTGGGCGGCTTTTTTCATATGATCAACCGCATATTTTCCATGCGTTTTCGGTGTTCGTTGCCAGTGGAAATGATGTAAATACGGGTGGTATTGATACTGCTGTGGCCGAGAATATCGGCGAGCTTGGCAATATCCTTTTCAATCCCGTAAAACACCCTTGCGAACAAATGACGAAGGTTATGTGGGAACACCTTCTGCGGATTTACGCCTGCCTGCTCGCAAAGCCCTTTCATTTCCCGCCAAATATTGGTGCGGCTCATCGGTCTGCCCGTTCTTGTAATGAAAATTGTACCTGATGATATCCCTTGCTCCGCCGCATAGCGGAGCAATTTCTTTTGCAGTTCACGGACAATAAATATTGTTCTTGTTTTGCCTTTGAGGGAAACAATCGCTTCGCCACACTTTACCGCTTCCACCGTTATGTATTGCAGTTCGCTTACCCGAATCCCTGTGCCGCAGATGGTTTGTAAAATCAGGTTCAGCCGCTCGTTTCCTTTCTGCTTGGCGGTATTTACCAGCCGCATATACTCCGCTTTTGTGAGTTCTCTTTCTTCGGAACAGTAAATTTGCCGCTGGAGTTTGATGGATTTTACCCTGCAATCTGTCCAACCTAAAAATGCAAACAGGCTGTTGAGGGATGCCAACATGGAGTTGACGCTGCGGACAGCATAGTTTTCGGAAAGCAGTTTGTTTTTGTAGGCAATGACCGTTTCTTTTGTGACCGCCGCACCGCCTAAATATGCGGCGAACGCCCGAACATCCCGCAAATATTTTTCTAAAGTGTTTTCGCTTTTCTCTTCGCTTTTGAGACAGCAGGAAAAGTCCCCGATTATTTTTTCTGTTAAAATTCGTCCTTTCATTTCGATTTACCTCCGGATATATTGTATCCGAAAAGTATGATATGGAAATTGTCCCCATCATTTTAAAGAAAGACAATCCGTTAATCGAATGTGCGGATTCAGCATAAAGGCAGCCCCGATGAGTTTCAGATTTCTCTGTACTCATCGGGGCTTTTTGCGTTTATTTGCGCAAAGGGAGTTTTATGGGACGCTAAGATATGATATAATATTTATGATGAATTCAGGAACAATACAATATTTTCGTGTCGATTAATGTATAGAGGGCTTGTCTCTGTGGAAAGGAGGTGCAAAATATGCCGATATTATTGAAAAGAAAAAACGGCGAGATTACGCCGTTTCGCAATGCGGACTTTATCCCCGCATTCTACTTTATTCCGAAATCCATATTGGACAAGTGTGGTTCTGAACTGAACAGCATCCCACGCAATCCGCATAGGCTGCTCCATGACTGGGATGCAATCGCTATGGTGGAAAGCGATTTGTTTCTGCTTGCCATTATCGACGCTTATGCATTTATGGTCTGGCCCTTTATGGGACTGGGTGCAAAGCGTGAAATCTATTCCGGTTATGAACCATCTTGGATTTACGCCCACGCAGCACCATATTGGATTCAGGAAATGCAGGAGGAAAAGATTCTTCCGGCAGCAAAGGACCTGCTAAAGGACGGAGGTGTGGATGAAACCTTCGGCTATGTGTCGGAAGAAGAAATCTCCGATCTGTTCAACTGGCTTGTTCCGCAGACAATGGCGCACCATAATATGAAAGCTGTCATTGATACCGCAAAGGAGTTCCGCTGTTTTGAAGATTTTGATTATCGGAACAGCCGACAAAAAATTGATTTTTACCGCAAATGGTATCACACCCGTGCAAAGAATGTTACGGTCGAATCTCTTGAAGAAATCAAAAAATATATCTTTTTCATGTGGCTTAGGCCGGCCGTCGCAAGCTTCCTATCGCTTGCAGCGTTTTTTAGTAAGAAACTTGACAATATTAGATTTATCCTTTATAATCAAATTGAAATAACAAAGAAAGTGAGGTGGACAAAATGACAAATACCATTCTGATAAAATCAAATGCCATTTTGTCCGCTGATTAAGCTACCTTTTTCATAACGGATAGAGTTGTCGCCTCTGATTTTATTAGAGGCGATTTTTGAATCCTTAATTTTATGAAAGAGGTAATATTATGAACGAATTGAAATTTGTACCAGTGACAAAGGGCAAGGAATGTCAGAATATTGATGAAAAAGACGCTCCAAAGCAAGAAAAACTTATCACCATTCAAATCAGTAAATATTTGACAAATACTATTGCTGAAAAAATTGCTGAAGCACAATGGCACTCCTGTGCGCCGGAATGGATCAACCGAATTCGCATGGCAACCTATGATGATAACTATTTTTATGACTGTTTTGATGTAGTCGCGCTTGGAAAAAGCGATACTGTGATAGGTAGATTACATTGCATTCAAAATGAAAACAATAGGAATTTATGGTACTGCGGAGATTTATTTGTCATTCCAGAATATCGCCGCATGGGAATTGCAGCTCAAATGATCCATGCAGCGATCAATCATTTGCGGGATCTTGGCGCAAAGACGCTTCGTGTATATGTTGAACCAGATAATTTACCAAGCATAGCGCTTCAAAAAAGTATCGGTTTTGAGGAGAAACCTTATCAAGATTTTAATCAGCTCATTCTTGACGGAGAGCTTATGTTTGAACTGGATTTACCATGTCCCTATTCTGTCATCCCAGCAAAAACAAATGAGGCCATATTTGTTACGAAATTTTATTGGCAAAATATAGAAAGCCTGCACGGGAGACCAATATCATTTGACGAATGGAAAGATATATTATCCATGCATGACGAAGATGAGGCAAATTTTCTTGTTTGCCGCGGTTGTATGCCCCTTGCATGGCTGCGTATTAACGGGCTACTTCATAAAGATATGGCTTGGATCAGTATGCTTGTAGTGAGCGATAAATACCATCGTCAAGGTATCGGCAGCCATGCAATAGAATTTTCCGAGAAATTTGTAAAAGAAAGAGGGTTTCGTAAAATAGGAGTCCGCACGACCGAAGATAATCTTCCTGCTCAAAATCTATATAGAAAATGCGGGTATGTTGCTACGGAATACAGTGGATGCACAACCGACGACGGAGTTGAGCGCATGAAATATACATTTGTAAAGGATATCAAAGATACTTAAAAGTATAGCAGATGTTTTTGTTATAAACCTTGTATCTGTGCAGATTCATTGGCTATCGGTTTTCAATTTCAAACCGGACATAAAAATCAAAAAAGTGTAAAATAGTAAATGAATCGGCTGTTTCGTCTATTCCACGCAGCAAATATCTTTAGGCACCAGACGATCTATTTGCACGATCTCTATTTGACCCCATGTGGAGGAAAAAATCCGGTGACTGCCGAACTTTTTGACAACTTGAAGTGGGCCACGGACTGTGTCCGTGGCCCACTGGCTTTACCAGAACTTTTTCTTTTTCATAATCCAGAGGGTAAGCAGTACAATGACCACACTTCCTGCAATCACAGCCGGATAGCCGTAATTCCAGCTAAGCTCGGGCATACCGGTAAAGTTCATACCGTACCACCCAGCCACGAGGGACAGGGGCAGAAAGACCGTGGTAACGATGGTGAGAATCTTCATGATGCGGTTCTGCCGGATATCCAGTTCAGCCTGAAAGAGTTCTCGCACCTGCAAGCAGTACTCCCGAAGCAGCTGAGCCTCGTCTCGCAGGCGAGCCAACTGTTTCTCCAGCATGTGGAACATCCGCTGTTCCTCAGGGGAAAAGAGACCGATCTCATTGCCCTCCAGTTCACAAACCACCCCGTCCAATTGGGTATAATACCGAAGCCATTCCAGTGCCTGCTTGCGCAAAGGAGAAAGAGCGGGGTTGAATCCCTCCAGTTTTCCCGCCAGCACTCCGTCCTCCAGCTGGGACAACCGGTCCTCCAACTCCTCCAGATGGTGAAGATCCCGGACCAACAGTTTCCCCAAAAAGTCGCAGAAGAACCTCCCCGGACTGTTTTCCCGCCACCGCTTCTCCTTTCCCAGATGCTTGAGAACGGCGTGAGCCATTCCGGTGTCGTCACACAGCACCACACGATCTTTGGTGAGTAGATAGCCGAAGGCCACTCGGTCTCCCTCCCGTCCCCGGCGTGGAACCACCACCGTACCGCTGAGACAGTCCCGGCGCACCTCTGCCTTACACACCCGAGCATCCCGGGCGCTTGGGGTGTGGTGAAGTACCCCCTCCAGTCCCGGCAACTGGGGATTCCGATCCAGTTCTTCGGAAGAGAGCAGATAGACCGCCGCCGTCCCCGGCGCCGGTGCCCCTGTCAACAGCGTTAGGCTCTGGCCCAGATTATATATATACATATATCCACCACCTCCTCCGTTTTCCCGCGTTATCTTTATTATACCACAAAGTCGGGCGAGAAACAAAAGTTTTTCCACCCGACAACCCAGATCCGTCTGTACCAAACATAGGACCGTGGAGCCGCCTCAATAGCGACATGGGTACCGACCTTGATAGAAAGGCGTGTCTGCAAGCAGTTGCTCCCATTATAAGAAACCAAATGAAAAGTGCACAACAACTGAAGCCTTTTTTCCGTCAGATAGTACTCCGGCCGCAGAGCAATTCGGTATTTTTAAGCGCATGACCTGTTCGTCAGATTCCACTTTTGTATATCGGATAAAAACACTCACCTACTGTCAACGGTAAATCAAGAAAGAATGCGTGCTGCTTTTGCCGGATATCAATTTCAAAGAACACTTCAAACCATTTAAAACGCTTTGATTTTCTTCGGTATGTTTGTTTTCTGATATTACCTTTTCCGCATTACAAAAACAAGGTTTTTTATATTTCTGCAATCGATGCAATCACATTAGCAGAATTATCCGGAAAAACAAAATTTAATTTTCGGCTTTTTGCTTTGTATCAAATCTCGTTGCTACCATATGGATAATATATGGCACCAGAATGACAGGGATCGCCAGATAGGCGATTGCGCTGTACGCTTTCTGAACCAGTGTCAACAGGCCAAACTGCGCGATTCCAAAATCGATCACGCAACACACAAACGCCGCAATGATCTCTTTCTTTGTGGTATGAAATCCTCTTTTTTCGCTCTTTTCCGCATGCTCTTTTGTTCTCCCACAGATCCGCTTTACCATCGCCGCAACCATATTCACCGCCGTAGATACTGCTCCCAGAATGATCAAAATGGAAATCAGCGGTGTCATGAAAGATTCGCCTACACCGTTTTGTACCATAAATAGCGTCGGCACACTTTGTCCGGCAGCGTCGGGATTGGTATAGACCGTCATCAGCCCAAGTACCACCATGATCATGATCAAAGAGTTGATCACAAATCCCAGTCCCATGCTTTTGACCGCATCATCCGGTTTTTCAAATGATTTTGCGTGCTGTACAAACACCGCAATGTTAGAAAGCTGGAAAGTCCCGTATAGAAAAGCGGAATACAAGGCATCCCACAGTGACAGCTGCGCCGCGTTCATGCTTGTCACCGCGTCTGTAATGGAGGAAAAGTTGGAAATAATATTAGGAACATATACAACGATCAGTCCGAGAATGATACAAACAGATAAGACCGAAGCTACTTTCCGAACCAAATCCGTTCCGAAAATGGCCACCACAAAGATGAAAACTCCGATCAAAAGTGTACACAGCAGATAAGGAATTCCCGTCAGTTCACTTAGTGTGGCCCCGCCCGTAGCAAATGCGACTGCCGGCGCTACACACATCACACAGATATACAACACCTCGAACAGATTGGAAAACACCGGCGCAAACCTTCCGTAAAACGCATTATTGTAAGACCGGTAGTCATAAACTTCATGCTTTCTCGCAAATCTCAGACTATAGGAAAAAAACACCGTGTTGTACAAAATCGCAAGCACCGGCATGATCAGACACCATGCACCGTATCTCACAAAATAGCTGTAAATCTGCGCTCCGGAGGCAAATCCTCCGCCAAAGTGCGTGGTAAACCAAACGAAAGATACACCCAGTATCGCAGCCCCCGCCTTAGTTTTTTTCATGGTTTTCTTTTTTCACCCTTTCCTTTAACCGCTCCATCGCTTCTTCCAGCATTTTTTTGGTAACTCGATAGGGATAATGAGCAATGTCCGACATGTTCGGAATCCGTTCCATGCATTCCTGCCACTGGCTTTCAGTGATTTCGATTTCTTCCAGGGAAACCGGAAGTCCTATCGATCGATTTAACTGGTAGATCTTTTCAAATTCTTCGTATTGATGGTCTACCAGAAGCGCCAGAAGCACTCCAAACGCCACAACCTCTCCATGCAGATGTTTTTCCTCAATGACAGGGTAGGCTGTCATGGCATAAAACACCGCATGCGCCAGTCCACTATTGTAATCCGGAGTAAAATCCTTGGTCAAAAAAATAGAGGCAATCCCTGTTGTTACCACAATAGCCAGAACCACCTGTTCCACATTGTAGGTGCAGCGTCCTTTTTTATGATCCTCGAAGGCCAGTTTGCCGTAATCAATCAATGGATCACGGCACATCACGCTGACTGACACACCGAGAGATGTAAAATGCTCCAATCGTTCTCCCCGGGAGGAAATCATGGCTTCATAATATTTTGCGTAGGTATCGCCGATTCCAGCCCACAGATACTGACTGGGAGCTTTTGCGATGATCTCCGTATCGATAAACGAATGCATAACCGGCCGGATGAAAAAATGTGGTTTCAAAAAAGTGCCGTCTTCATTGTACATAATGGAAACAGATGTACAGGCGGAGCAGTTGGATGCAATGGTCGGAAATGCAAAAACAGGTTTGTCATCCGTGATGCACAGGCACTTCACTGTATCCAGCGCTTTTCCTCCTCCCACGCCAAACACCATGTCCGCTTCCTGATATAACGGCATTTGCCGCAGTCTCTCCACTGTGGCGTAAGTACAATTTTCTCCGTAAATTTCTTTTCCGATGATTTTTAGATTTGTCTGTTTGACATATCTCTCGATCTTATCGTAAGCAGCCGCCAGTGCTTTTTTCCCACCGATTACAAGAACCTTTTTCCCATAAGATTCACATACCGATCCGATTTTATCGTAAATCTGATCACCAATGGAATAATTGGGAAGATGTACTTCATAATTTTCCAGTTTCATCTGCTCTCTCTCCTTTTCCCAAATTAAAAATTGCCCCTGCAATTGGTCATCTTTGCAGGGACAAGAGCTTTGATATCATCATACTCCTGCGGTACCACCCGGCTTGATACAGTCAACTGTATCCTCTCACGCATAGAAATATATGCTTTCTTTGGTAACGGAGTTTCCTCTCCGGCTCGCCTACTTCATTTTTCGACTCGCCCTCAAAAGTCCATTCGCCTCAGTTCAGTCATGCCGCGTTCTCAGCTACCGCAGCTCTCTGGGATGCATCATTGAAGTTACTTACACTTTCTCAACGGTTTATTATTACTTTATCACGCAAAAGCACAATTGTCAATTTTTATTGTCTTTTTCGCGGGCTGATTTTTACCGTCTATGACCATCACTGCTTGCGTCTTTCCCCATCCTGTTTATTTTTATTTTTGTAATCTTCTCATGTCAGTATGATACATGGCAAGGCTGACTCTCGAAAAACATGGATAAATGGTTTGGAAGAAAAGATTTCCATAGAACGTTATGTGGGAGCAATGGTGGACCAGCGTCCGGTTCCGAATCCTTTCAGTCCGTTACATAAGAAATTCTGCAAAGGGTTTTCCCTGCATCTGTACGAAAGATTTTTTCCAACGCTGACCGGACCGCTTCCGGGCCAAGGCCATCCTCGTAAAAATTCACCAAAAAGTCTGCTTCCACAAGAATTTGATAGTCGATCCCATCAATATCGGTATACGTGTGGTGATGGGCAACCAGATAACAGACCCGTGCGATGTCCGCCGCATCTATGGATAATTCCTCCAGCATTTTGCGGGCATGTGCCGGTCCCTCTTGCTCTTGCAGTTTTCCCGTGCAGTGACCGTATTTTTCCTCTGCCGGCCGGATACCGATATCGTGAACCAATGCCGCACATTCGGTGATAAACTGCGTATGGGCGTCAAGCTTCTCCATTCGTCCGATCAGCTGTGCAAACCGGTGTACTTTTATAAAATGCTGAATGCGCTTCGGATCATTTCGGTTGAAGTATATCATCTTTTCCGTGAGAAGATCCAGTGTCTCTGTGTGGTTCATAGAAGCCTCCTGTTCTGCCGCTTTTCTTATCCGAATCTTGCCAAGATCTGGCACAAGTGCAAATGATCCGTTTGAGCATTGTGCTTATCTGAAAAACATTATACAACATTTCATGGGCATCGCGCAAGATACTTGCGGTATGCCGTGCCTTTCCGCTATGCGTTCCCGACATGGGCAATGTTTCAAAGAACGCTGCATGGGCGTTTTCAAAAGGATATTCTCACGCTTAGCAAAGAAAATTCATTTGTATCACAATGCGGATCATTGCCAAATAAAATCTGGTCACAGTTGTATTCAAGCTCTTTGTGTATGTTTTTCGTAATATTATCACATCTTTGCGATTTGCAAAAAAGACAAACTTGCCAGCCGACAGGTTTGTCTCTTTTTATATTATGATATTATATAGCGTGTTGATAATCGTAATCAACGCACAGGGAATTCCGTATTTCCAGACTGTTTTGCGGATATTCCCCGTTAGTAACTGCTGTTCTTCCGCATTGATATTTTCTCCCATTTTTTAAGCCTCACTTTCATGCGCAAGAGAATCACAAATGATATATAAAAACGATTTCAGTTGTTCTAAATTTTCTTCTGATAGGGCACAGGCAGCTTGTTGATCGGCACGTTCAAAAATGGCACTCATATCTTCCGCCGCCTTTTTCCCTTTTTCGGTGAGACATACAAACAAGGAACGTCGGTTTCCCTCTTTCTGTTTTCTTTCTACCAGACCTGCGTTCTCCATTCTGGTTAAGATGCTGCCTACGGTGGCTTGCTCAATCTCACAGTATGCTGCTATGGTCTTTTGATCGTTTTCTCCGTATTTCAACAAATAATCCAGCACTTTGGGCTGCCCGGAAGAAAGACCGATTTTTGCTGCCTGGGTTATGATGTTTCGTTGCAGCATCGCGTGTGTTTTCATCAGAAGATAATGTAATGTTTCCATGTTATTTTCCTTTAGTATAAACGAACAATTGTTTCAACACAGTTATCAATGCCAATCACACCGCTATCCAGCGCCACATGATAGTTTCGAATGTCTCCCCACTTCATATCTGTATAAATCTGATAATAAGCTGCACGCCGTTTGTCTTTGTCTCTCAGTCGTTTTTCCGGAGAATCCGTTCTTTCCCCATAGAGTCGGACAATGCGATCGGCGCGTTTGCTCATGTCGGCATGAATAAAAACCTTAAGCAGTTCTGCATGATCTCTCAAAATATAATCTGCACAACGACCGACTATCACACATGGACCATTCTCTGCCAGCTGTTTGATCAGATTGCTTTGAAAAATGTATAATTGGTCCTGCACAGAATATCCGTTTTGATCTCTGCCAGAAAAAATCTTCCCAAAAATTCCGCCGTTTGGCACATATTCACCGTATTCTTCCGCATATTCTTTTGCGAAACCTTTTTCTTCTACCAATTTTCGAATGATCTCCTGATCATAACATGGAATTTCCAATCGCTTGGCAACCATTTTTCCGATGGTTCTCCCGCCGCTGCCAAATTGACGGCTAATCGTAACAATTTTATTTGAATGAAATTTTCTTGTTTGCTTTGATACCGTTTACATTGCAAACCTTACAATTTTGTAAGGTTCACCATTTTTCCCTGATCTTGTGTTATTTTTTTAATAGATCATCCCCCCCAAAAGAGATCTGCAATTTTATATGCGATTTTCACAAATCTCACAATCAAACACTTCGGAAGGAGAAATTCTTATGAAAAAACGGGGAATATCCATATTGCTCTGTATTCTGATGATTTTGTCACTGTTACCGGTATCGGTTCTGGCAGCAACAGATGAGCAAAATGTAACTCTAACAATTGAGGAAACTTCCACGCCAAATAACGGGGAGTTTTATGGAGAAGGAGAAACCCTTACACTGGAAATCATTTTAACCAATCATAGTACAAACCAATTATCTAAATACTCTATCTATCAGGGAAACATTACAAGTATATATGATACCACCCCATTGGAACCACAACAAAGTCAAGAGACATCCCGAATCACTACTATATCAAGTGAGGATGCAAACGCAGGGGAAATCATCATTGACGCCTCTGCAACTTACTACCTTAACAACCAAGAATACACCATTCATGAGACACTGACAATCAAAACAGGTATCACGCCCATTACATTGGAAAATGTCTCTGCCTATCGTAATAACAGCAATTTACGTGTATCCTTTGAAAGCAATCGATTTGGTACATATGCTTATGCCGTTACCGAAGCAGGAGCATCTGCACCGGAAAATTGGGATACATACACAAAATACGACATGGAACAAGGAGAAAATTCATTTACGATCCCGGACTTTGCGAATGATGCGGCAACACTTTATCTGATGGCATGGAATTCAGATGGCGAGCCCCTTGCAGTACCCATTCAAATGGAAATTTCTCCATCTGTTAACAGTGGATTTGCAGCATTGAGCCAATCCACCGTTCTGCCAATCAAGGAAGAAGTGGAACTGGGTGGGGAAGGTACTGCCCTGTATGATTTCAATCATTCCATCACATATGCCAAACTTATGAAAGTGGAACTATCTGAAGCGCAGATGATATTGATGAACTTTTACGGGACAGAGCTTTCCATTGACACCTGTATCGGGGTGTACCGGGAAGAAAACGGAAGCATGGAACAAGTTGTTCATTTTGACGAAGACAATCAAAACAACCGGGGTGAAAGCGCACGTTACATCGCGATAGAACCGGGAATTTATTACCTCAGTTTTGAAGGATATGACGAAGAAGAAACCGGACTATGCGCACTGGAAGTAAGTCTTGAAGAAACTCCGGATAATTTGATATTATTGAAAGATGGATTCAAAGCACTTGACCAAGCAGCGATTCTTCCGGTCAGTGAAAAAGTAGAATTGGGCGGTGAAGATAGTGGTTATTATTATATTAATAACCATTTCACCTATGCCAAGCTCATGAAAGTCGAACTGTCTGAAGGTCAGATGTTGCATATGGACTTTTATGGGACTGAAAGTTATGTGAACACGTATATAGAAATTTTCTGGGAAGAAAACGGAATCTTTGACCTCGTTGAAGATGTTGACCATAATAACTTGAATGGTCCCGGTGAAAGCAGCAACTTCACGGCACCGGCAACCGGAACTTATTATATTGCCTTCGAAGGATATAACGAGGAAGAAACCGGGCTGTGTTCACTGGAGGTCAGTGTTAGGAAAGCTCCGGAAATCATCGCACTGGAAGAAGGGTTCAAAGCGCTTGATCAAACAACGGTATTTCCTATCAATGAATCTGTAGAACTGGGCGCGGAAGGATCCCCTTTATATGTGACGGATGACGTCCATGTATATGCCAAACTCATAAAAGCGGAACTGTCTGAAGGTCAGATGTTGCATATGAACTTTTATGGGACTGAAAGTTATGTGGACACATATATAGAAATTTTCCGGGAAGAAAACGGGATCTTTGAACTCATCAAATATTTTAACGATGATAACTTGAATGGTCCCGGTGAAAGCAACAACTTCACGGTACCGGCAACCGGAACTTATTATATTGCCTTCGAAGGATATAACGAGGAGGATATCGGTCTTTGTACGTTGAAAGCTACACTGATTGACACAGAAGCCCTTGTTACAGGCTTAGACTTTACGACGGATCCCGTCCCGGAAGCACAGGAACAAGATTTATGGTCTTGGGATGCCACTTCCAAAACCCTCACCTTAAAAGACGGATTTTTCCTGCTAAACGAAGATCATACGCAAAATGCAGCAATTAAACTTCCTGATGGTGCAACGGTCATCATTGCCGGCAGCGCAACCATCAATTGTTCAACAGAGTACGGTATTTTCAGCGAAGGCAGTCTTACGGTACGGGGCACTGACACAAAAACCAGTCAATTGGATATTTCCAATCATAATGGAGATGGTGTATCGGCCATCGGTGATTTGACGGTGGAAAATTGTTTCCTCTCCGTCTATTCAAACAATGAAGCAATTTCATCCGATAGCGACCTCATCATGACCGGTATTGACGCCACCCTTTGCGGATATTTGGGAATTTTAACAGAAGGTGATGTTTCCGTTACAGACAGCACGCTCTCTTTTCAAAATTCTTATCAAGCAATCGGATCGTACAGTAATGTTTCCCTCATCGAAAGTGATACATCCGTCTTCTCTACCATATATGGTTTTGCTGCTGATCATACAATCACCATCACCGGAGGCAAAAGTGTAATATCTATCGAAGAAGGGGCTTTGAATGCATCTGAATTAATTGTTTCTGATCAAACCGTCATTGATTGGAAAATATTGGATCCCAATACACAACTATTGATGTTGCAAGACACTGCGAACCTTTCTCTGCCGGGTACCGTTTACCTGTATGATGCGCAAGGAAATATATTGTATGAGGGAGCCTGGGATTCTTCTTTGATAGATGAATACGGAGCACTTGTCATCGACGGTACAAATGTCGTGCGAATCAAAAATGGACATCATCACATCTATGATCAACAAATCGTGTCCGAAACACATTTGGCAAGCCCTGCTACCTGTACGGAAAGTGCAAAATACTACTACTCTTGTACGTGCGGTGAAGCCGGAGAAGAGATATTTGCAGATGGGGAACCTTTGGGACACGACTATCAGGAAAAACGGATTGAACCGGGATATTCTCACGAAGGTGCGATGCAGCAGGCATGTACCCGTTGCGGCGATGTGGAATCTTCCGAATCGATTCCTGCGTTGAAGATTGAAGACCGCTTGGCAGATGTCGCAAACGGTCAGTGGTTCACACCGTTTATCGCATATTGTCTGGACGAGGGATTGATGAGCGGACAGGACGAATATGACGGGAACGGACGGGAATATTTCCGACCGGACAGCACGATGACACGTGCAGAACTGGTTACAGTATTGTACAACATGGAAGGAAAGCCGGCAGTGGAAGTCGAGCCGATCTTCAACGATGTAGCGGCAGATCAATGGTTTGCGGAAGAGGTAACATGGGCATCTCAAAACAAGATTGTCTATGGAACATCTCCGACGGAATTTAGTCCGAATGCGCCCATCTCTCGTCAGGATTTGGCTGCGATTCTGTATCGGTATGCAGTCGATTACAAAGGCTTGGATCTGACTGTAGAGGATGCAGAGCAGCAGTTGTCTGCATTTGTGGATGTGGATCAAATTGCAGTATACGGATGGACGCCGTTGGCAGTGCTGAACAAAGCAGGTGTGATCACCGGTGACGGCGATCGCTTGAAACCACAGGACAGCGCTTCCCGTGGTGAAGTGGCATCCATGTTCAACCGTTTTGTTTCCAATGTTTTGGGAGCAAAGTAAGTACACGTTGTAAATGGACTATTCTATCATAGATACGCTGATTTTTGTGAACCGAAGCAAAATGTCTTAACCATATCCAAAAACAATCACGGTTATATAACGCTAAAAAACATACCGACTTCGTTTCAAGCGGAGTCGGTATGTTTTTGATTGCAACTTTTACATCCGTAAGAAAGAATAAACTTTGGCACAAAATTCATTTAACATTTGGAGCGGAGTATTATTTTTTCGCCAAAAAATTCACTGTATGTTTTGTATGTCTGCTGCTTGCTTGCATTTGAAAATAGAAAATAGTATGATATAATAAAAATGGTTTTATCTTTCGTCATATACACGAAATATTTTCCTGTGCAACGCAATCATCCATATCGATAAAAGAGAAACCTTACAATTTTGTAAAGTTATTAGACTGAAGGATCCGATATGATACAATTGACATAGGAACAGAACAAAACGGAATGGAGGTATCGTCTTGCAATCCGATCAGATCCATAAAAATTTGCTTCGATGGTTTTTACCGGTTGCCGTCGTTGTGTTGAGCATATTACTATTGCAAATCATTTTTTCTCCGAAATATACTTCCATTCAAGAAATCACGCCCAAAGACGGTATATTGGATATCAGGAATGTGGATATTGAAAGTAACGTTTTCAATATAAATAATAATTGGGATTTTTACCCGGCAGCCCTGTATACCTCCGAAGATTTTGCCAGCGGTCATGTGGGAGAAAAAGCAAAAGATGACGTCTCCTCATCGGATGTGTCTTACGGTACCCATCGCCTTCGAATACTGGCACAACCAAATCAATATTTTACCATTTGCGGATTTTCCCTGGATTACGCCAGCCGTGTGTTCGTCAATGGCACCGAAGTCGTAACCTTTGGTAACGTAGCGGACAATGCTGCGGATTTTGTACCGCAGGTGGGATATATGACCATTCCCATGTTCTCCGGTGAAAGCGGCGAGATCGAGATTATTTATCAATACGGGAATTACGTCCATCGAGAGGGTGGATACATCCAACCGACTTACTTCTCTACCCCGCAAACAATGGAGAGATTCAAAGCGGCAAATGACCTTGTTTCTTTAACGGTCAGCGGCGGCTTGTTGTTACTCATGTTGTATTTTTTGCTCAGCGCCGTGGTGCGCCATAAAGCCGACTTTCTCTGTCTTTCGTTTTGTTGTTTGTTAATGGCGTTGCGGGATCAAAACTTCTACAACATCCACTTGCTTCCGGCAGATACATCATGGTACATCGTCTATCGCACGCTTATCCTCATCGTGATGCTGATGCCTGTCTCCGTTCTTCTGTTGCTGAAATATATGTACCACAAAGCAACAAAGAATTGGCCGTTGTTGATCTATTTGAGTGTAGTCGCTGTGGCAGCCATTCTCATTTGCACACTGCGTACACAGGATATTGTCATGGTTTCCACGGCAGTCTATTATGCCTCGATTCCATATCTGCTGTACCTGATTTTCGGTGTGATTCGGTATTACGTGAAACGGAGCAGATTACAAGCGGCAGATATCTTAGTGCTATCCGGATTTGCTGCCTTTTTGATAGGCATGCTGTACGAAGCCCTTCTGACCGGGCATAATGCGGAGGTTACGCACTACGGCACGGCATCATACGGCGCATTGGCTTTCATTTTCTTCAATGCAGCAGCCATCAATCTACAAATTCAAGAACGCGAGACAGCGTTGATCGAAAGCCGCAGTCGCAGTGAAATGTTGGAACGCATGAATCGCTTAAATATGGAATTTTTGCACAAAGTTGCCCATGAACTGAAAACACCTCTGACCGTCATTTCCGGCTATGCCCAGCTCACCGGAATACAGCTTGCTGACAACAATATAAACAAAGAAATCCCCGACAATCTCAAAACCATTCAACAGGAAGCACAGCGCTTGGGCGATATGGTAACGCGGCTCATGGAGTACTCCTATGGTCGAAAAAGCGCGGTAGAATTCAGCAGAATTATCGTGCCCGAATTATTGGAAAATGTCAACGCCATTGCTACCCCCGTATGCCTCAAACAGCACAATACTGTCAAAATTGTAACTGCTCCCTGTGCAGATATCCACGGAAATTTTGAAATGCTGCTGCAAATATTGATCAATCTGGTGGTAAATGCCAACAAAAACACACAAAACGGAACGATTACCATCAGCGCCTCCGACCAAGAACGGGAGGACGCGGTGTTATTCCGGGTTTCGGACACGGGCAACGACATTTCTCCTGAGATTCTACCCCACATCTTTGACGAAGGGTTCAGCGCAAGCGGAAGCAGCGGTTTGGGTTTGACCATTTGTCGTGAGGCAGTGGAAGCCCACGGGGGAGAAATTTGGGTGGAACGAACGGGACCGGAAGGCAGTGTGTTTGCCTTTACTGTTTTGAAAGAGGAGGAACAGCATTGAGCACGATTTTGCTTGTAGAGGACAACCCCCACATTATGAAAATCAACGCCGAAGTTCTCACACTGCGCGGATACCAGGTCCTAAAGGCTTCCACCGCCGCCGAGGCACGGGAACAACTCCAATGGCATCCGGCAAATTTGATCGTATTGGACATTATGTTGCCGGACGGCAACGGCGTGGAATTGTGCCGGGAATTCAAGGGACGTTATCATATTCCGATTCTCTTTTTAACAGCCCTCGGGGAAAATCAGGACGTAGTAGAGGGACTTCGTGCCGGCGGCGATGACTATCTGCCCAAACCCTACGATTTGGAAGTGTTCATCGCCAGGATCGAGGCACGGTTGCGTTCCGACGCGGAAAGCCGGCGGTATATCTGCTATGGTCCTTTAAAACTGGACACCGTTTCACTCGTCGGTTATGTAAACAATCAAGACATTCTGCTCACACAAAAAGAGTTTACAGTGCTGCTGCTTTTAGCACAAAATGCGGAATGCAAGGTCTCTCAAACAAAACTCATGCAAGTAGCTTGGGGCAAAGAAACCGAAACGGAAAATCGTGCTCTGTGGACGTTGATTTCCAGACTTCGAAAAAAACTGAACAGCAGTGAATCGCGGTTGGAAATATCATCTCTGCGCGGCGGCGGCTATCTTTTAGAACAAATGTAAAGATGAAACAGCGAACCTTACAAAATTGTAAGGTTCGCTGTTTTTGTTTTGTTATGTGCTATATTATTGGGTAGAATTGGGGGTACCTCGTGTTGCGTATCGCCCAATTTCAGCAATCTCTCATGCAACCTGCAAAAGGAGGATTACCCGAATGAAAAAACGGATTGTAAGCATGATACTGACTCTCAGTATCTTGCTGTCCATGATCCCGCTGAATATCTTAACCGTGTTCGGCGAAAACGGCATTTTGTACGGCGATGCTGACGGCAACGGCAAAGTCGAGCTGTTGGATGTCAATCTGATGGAACGATATATCGAAGGAGACACAGATGCTGTAAACAATTTGCGCGTCACCGAGGCCGACGTCAACGTGGATGGGGTCATCGATGAAATAGATGTGCAATTGGTAAAGGACTATCTGGTCGGCAACCTTGACAGCCTGACCCCCGTACTTTGCACGCTTTCTTTTGAGACCAACGGCGGCGGAGAAATTGCGCCGATCACCGTAGGCAAGGGGTACGGCACCCGAAAGGAAATCCCGTCTCCTGCCAAAGAAGATTATATTTTCACAGGCTGGGTAGATGAAAACGGAAATGACTTCTATCCGCTTGCACCGGTGATGTCCGACATGACGCTGACGGCTGTCTATGCGCCTGTCGAGTCCAACGAAGAAGTACAGATCGATTCCTTTGCTCTGACCGACCAGTCGCCGGATCTGAGTTTTTCACTCAGCGGAAACTTTGCATCGGCAGACGAAGTGAAATCAAACCTCATCTTTCTGGCTAAAGACGGTTGGGAATCGGTGGAACTGCAGGTTACCGACAACGGTGACGGAACCTGGACGGTAAAGGCAGTGAATGGATTCCGTCCCGGCGGTTCTTATGAATTGACGCTCCAAGATGGTTTAACCTTTACGGACAAAGATGCACGTTACCGCACAGTCGCCTTCACCATTTATCAGGAAGAAGAAGATACACTGAATTATAATCCGGGCGTCCTTTTTTATCAAGACACATGGTATCTCGATTACAATTTAGACGATGGGACAACGGTAGAAGTACTGGACATACCTATTTTAAGCAATGATGAGAATACGGATCCAATTACTGGGACATTTGAGCAAGTACCACTCACGACGTTTTCTCCACAAGCCGGGGATATTGTTTGTATCTATGAAACCACAGACCCCAGAGAAAGAGATTATACACAACAAGATTATACGGATGATGCCACAGCCTTTATCCGAATCACAGAAGTGACAGACGGCTCTGATTATAAAAATCTGTACTTTTTTGAGAGCTTAAATGAAGATGATCTGGATGAAGTATTATGGATGCCCGATACGATTCCTTATCAAGTGTCTTCCCTGCCATCGGTAGGGCAGGAAGGCTTAACATTAGATTCTAATTTATACGACCATGTAGCCTATGCAGCATTGGGCAATACACAGAGACCGGAATTTAAAACCGGCGATCTGCTGATCTTGTATACGGAAAGTTTTCAGAACCAGACCGAGAACAGTGATGTTGCCTACGGCATTATCACGAGTGTTTGGGAAGATATTGTAAAATATAAGGTCATTTCTGCCCAGGAAAAAGAGAACCTGGTAGGCGGACTGTTTGTAAAAACGCCGGTAACGGTGACGGAGGAAGATCTAAACATTCCGAAGATGGAAGCAGAGCTGATGGCGCAAGTAGAACAAAGTAACTTTGTAAATGATGCCTCCGCCCTGCTTGCTTCCAACGCCATGAACATGGAAAGCGTGCAGACGCAAATGCGGACGCTTGGCTTTACACAAACGGAAATTCAAGCCATGGCCGCCCAACCTTTGGCAGCAGGATATAGTAACGGTCGTGTTGTCTTTCAGAGGGAAGACTTGAATGTTGATCCAACCATTTTGGTTGATGAACGTTATGACGGTGGTTTTGGAATCAATGTGGAAGTCAGCGCCATTTTCTCTGTTTCCAAGAAAACCGGAACAACCACCAATTCTTTGAAAATCGAAGTAACGGCAGCCTTTGAAGAACAAGTAGATATCGATTTAAATGTCAGCATTAAAGACCAGTGGAAAGGCATCAAGCTTTTGTCCAAACTGGAAAAACTATACTGCAATGCCAGTATCGATGTAAAAAGTTATTCTGCCGTTTCTGTGGGGGCAAAATTCTATACGGTCAAGGATACAGAGGGCGATACTTGGACTGCCCTGCAAAAAGCAGTTCGTACGGGAGATACACGGGAACTGTTGCGGGAACTAAACAATCTTCGGTCAAAACAAGCCTTAAGCGGGACGGAGGATGAGAGCAGCACAGCCCGGATTCAAGAAATTCTGGATAAATTGCCAAAAGTAAATATCGGCGGCCAGGAATATTCAATTGATGAAGTAGAACAACGTTTGGGTTTGGCCGATGTCAGCGGAGAATTTGAAGAGATTCTCACAGCGGAAGATGAAACTGGTAAACAAACCGGTTTGGAACAATTGATGGACAAATATTCTGAAATGGTCAATACCGAGACAGACTGGATCACACTGATTGATCAAAACTTGTTCCAACAGGAATTTTACATCAGTATCGTGGCCGTGAAACTCAGCGCGAATTTTTTGGTACATGCCAATCTCAACTTGGCCATTGGCGCCGATCTGGAATACGAGGTAGGAAAGCGGTACAATTTCTGGATTGAAGTGCGTTCCAAAACTTCCGGCAGCAGTGAAATGGATCTGTTGGATGAACGTTTTGGTTTCCAATTTTATATGATGGGCGTTATGGGCGTACGCATCGGCATCAAAATGGACGTGGCAATGGGCATCTTGACCACCGGTCTGGGCAGCATCGGCGCCAATGTGGAGTTCGGTCCCTACATAAAGCTCCACGGCTATTTCTTGTATGTCTTTATCAAGGAACGACCGCAAAACAGCGCACAGTGGATTGCAGAAGAAAAAACCATGGGTGCACTGCATATGGAATTCGGATTGTACCTGATCGTTAAATTCAAAGCACAGATCTTGTTCGGTCTATTAAAGTATGAGCCCACACTGTATGACGGAGAGTTTCCATTGCTGACAGCTGGTGTGCAAAATCATGTCTATGATTTTTCCTTAGATCCTCAAAAAGATGATCTACTGTATGTTTTGGATGAAGACGGCGACTCCCGCAACGGGGTGAGTATGGCGTTGCCGGAGGCCTACCGCCGTATGAAGACGATGAATGTGGTAGAGGGTAAAAAGGAACAGATCGTATACGAGAATGACGATTTTTATTTGAGATTCACCAATCCCTGCTTCTCAATGACAGATGACAGCAAGATATTTGTCGATCCTCCGGAGGGAAGCCGTCGCGAGACGAGTGACATGATCGTTACCTGGAAAAACGATAAGCTGGCATTTAGTAAATACGATATTTCTATCACCGTTCCGGTGGCTTGGACCAACCTTAGTGAGGGGGAAATGAACAAGGTCTCCACCGCTACCGTCATGGTGGGCAATGAACAGGACGGGTTTGAAACCGTTTGGAGTGCACAATACAACCGCCTGCAAACCTTTGATCTTCCCTCACAAGAAGAGGTATTGGAACGCATCGGATATCATGACTATGATTTGGAAGATGGCACAAACTTAAAGTATGAGGGTGTTGGCGGATACCGAGACGCGCAAACGACGGGTCTAACCATTATCGGTGATACCAATTACATTTATGATATACAATATAAGGATTACACGTTGACCGTCGAAGGCGTACAAAATAAAGACGGTTCGGAAACCACCCGTACCTATACCACCGTATACGGAAAGCCGTTTTTGGAATTGGACTCCCTTTCCAATACGGGTGCGGACAATGCCGCCGATGGAAAATATTCCACCTTCCAAAAGCTGGTCTATACGAACGGCAGCGGAGAGGAAGCGATATTTGCACTGGATACCCCGGTGAATTTGAGCTATATCTCCACTTTTGGCAACAACGGCAAAGTATATGCAAATTACAGTAACGATGCGCGCACCGCAACATTTACCTTCCGCGGTGTAAACGCACCCGATATGACCGTCTCTTTCCGTTCCGGTGATACGCCCGCCCCAGGTGATCTGGTTGCCTATGTGCAAAGTGTCTGCGGGGAAAAGGTAACTGTGGAAAGCGTAACGCCGATGATAACTGCATCGGAAAGCTCGATGCAATACATTGTTTCATGCGTGATAGGCTCGGATTATCCGATATACCAGCTAAACTATGAAATCGCCGTACCGGACGGGTATCCGGGAGGACAGATTTTCATGTCGCCGTCCCATTATTTGAAAAATTCTGTCATCTTTGAGCCCAATATGTTTTTGAGTATGTGGGTTGGAATGACGGCGCCCCCGCAGTTAAGCCCTTGGTATTACGACAAGGATTACACCCAGCTGGTGGATTTTGAAACCGCGCGCATGCCGGAACAAGACATGACCATTTATGCCAGAGTCCTGACTCGGTCGATTAAGGTTCACTTTATCGTACAGGGAACGGAAATATCCGTTATCGATGTACCGGACGGTGGACTGCTGCAGGATCTGCCAACTGTTTCCCTTTCCGGAGATCAGATATTCCTCGGCTGGTTTTCAAACCCGGATGGCACAGGCGAGCAATATAACTACTATTCCCAAATCAGTACGAATGAAGATGATTTTTACCTTTACGCCAAAATCGGCCAAAAGGAAGCTGTCAACGGATTGGATGCCGCGTATTTCGAACAATTCAAGGTAAATGTAGACTATAACCGCAATTATCATCGCTTCACCTTTGAGCTCGGGCAGGAATATCTTGACAAGGGGATCCGTCCAAATGATTTCACGATTCAGTGGCGCCCCAACGGAGCAGCCACAACGGTCGAATGGCAGGAACAAGATGATTACAGCGCTCCTGTGAACGCCGGCGTTTACGATATTAAGCTCAGTTGGCCGGGTAATGGGAATTATCTGCCGATCGATGAGATTCTTTTGACTGAGGCTATCGTGATCAATAAAATACCCTTCCCAACGACAGACGGCAAGCCACTCGGTGCGCCGAAGGTGGAAAAGGTTGTTGGAGGCTTTGGAATTTGGACACCCAACAATTTTGACCGTTATATGTATAACGGCGATAATGTGGTGACCTATGTTTTGGACTATATGGCCAAGGACGGTTCGTTTATTAACTGTGGCAGAGCATCGGGCACCATTACCGGAAATACAACGGATTTTAGACTATACGATTTTGAGATAGCAGATCCAGCAAGTCTGGAAAACATATCCATAGACACAAATGGATTCGCATATTTTCGGGCACGCATGGAGATAGCAGAGGGAACAAACTACCTCGGTGTGACCACTTCATACGGAACTTTGAACGCGTTGTTGGCAGGATCATACCTCGCGGCGCCTGCCTTGACCAATGTCACTTTACTGAAAGCACCGATGAACAGTGGGCTTTCCCTCTCTGCAGCGGATATTGAAACCATGCGCGGACAGGAATTTGTACTGACTTTGAATCTGGATCAAAATCCGGGGCTTTGGGGTATGTGGTCACAGGTGAATTTTGACAACAGCGCCTTTGAACTACTGGGATACACAGCGGGCGATGTGTTTTCTGAAGAAAACTTTACGACACAAAACGATTTGTCCAAAGATAACTTCCTGTTTGTAGCGACAAACGATGGCATACAAGATACCACAGCAAGCGGGAAGCTTATCACATTAAAGTTCCGCGTAAAAGACGATGCCCCGGAAAAAGCGTATTCCATCAATACCAAGGTACTGCAAGCAACCAACGCACAGGGAGACGTGGTGCAATGTGAAGATCAATACACATTGATATTGGTAAACACCCACAATGCAACCTTCGTACCGGGTCAAGAGCCCACTTGTACCCAGAACGGTGTGAAAGCGTATTATACTTGCACGGTGTGCAAAAAAAGCTTTGAAAATGCTGCGTGTACAAAAGAAATCACGGATCTTGATCACTGGAAGATGATAGCTGCTACCGGCCATGCTTATGGAGAACCGGTGTTCCAATGGAGTGAGGACGGTAAAAGCTGTACGGTGGTATTTACCTGCCAAAACGATCCGACACACATTGTCACAGAAGCGGCCACGACCGATCCGCAAACGGAAATCGCTGCAACCTGTACCGAAATGGGTACCACACGCTATACCGCATCCATCACCTTTGAAAACCAACTCTATACAGATACCAAAGATGTTGTAGACATTGCATCTATTGGCCACAATTACGGTGCACCTGTGTTCCAATGGAGTGAAGACGGTAAAAGTTGTTCTGCGGTCTTTACCTGCCAGAACGATTCGACACATGTGGTCACCGAAACGGCTACAGTCAATGCAAAAACCGAAATTGATGCAACCTGTACCGAAATGGGTACCACACGTTACACCGCATCGGTCACTTTTGAAGACCAACTTTATGAGGATCACAAAGACATCGTAGATATTGCATCGATCGGCCATGACTACAAACCGGAATTCCAGTGGGCTGACGACGGCAAGAGCTGTACGGTGGTCTTTACCTGCCAAAACGATCCGGCACATGTGGTCACCGAAACAGCCACGGTTGATGCAAAAACAGAGATCGATGCAACCTGTACCGAAATGGGCACCACACGCTATACCGCCTCGATTGAACTTGAGGGTCAAACTTACACTGATACCAAAGATGTAATAGATCTTCAAGCCTCCGGTCATAAATACGGTGCACCGGTGTTCCAGTGGGCTGACGACGGCAAAAGCTGCACGGTGGTCTTCACCTGTCAAAACGATGCAACGCATATCATTACAGAAGAGGCTGCGGTGGATGCAACGATTGAAACAGCGGCAACCTGCAGTGAAATGGGCACCACGCGTTACACCGCATCTGTGGTATTTGAAAACCAGACATATACCGACAGCACGCTTTTGGCAGATGTTGAAGCCGTGGGACACGGTGAAACAGAGCAAACAAATGTAAAAGATGCGACCTGCACGGAAGAAGGTTATACGGGTGACAAGGTCTGTATGGTTTGCGGTGAAATCGTTGAACAAGGCAAAACAACTGAAAAACTTGCTCACAGCTATAAAGACGGTAAATGCACCGTCTGTGGAGCAATTGACCCGGATTACAATCCCAATGCTTCCGGCCCGCAAACAAACGACAACAATCATCTCATACTTTGGCTGGCATTGTTGTTGGTATCTGGCGGCACGATTCTCACCACACGCATTGTCAAACGTAAAAACAAAAAAAGCACAATAAAATAATTTAAGAAGCACAAACGGCAATGACAAATGACATGGCCATTGCCGTTTGACAATCAAAACACCATTGATGTCCGAATCCGAAAAGGTAGGCCATCCATGGTGTTTTATTTTTGAATCACTGATATGTGAAAGTCCTTGATGTATAAAGAAAATTTACGACTTTGTCAAATATTCAGATGTTTGTTTGATTATCTCACCACCGTCAATATAGTGAGAATTTACGTGTGTGGTAGTATTTTCACTTGAATTTTGTTTGAAAAACAAGTATAATGAGAGAACTTGATGAATCAAATTGGTTTTCAGAAAGAAGATGCCTATTTATTCAAAATGAAAGGAGATAACATGAAAGTGAAAAAAATAACAGCCATGCTGTTGGCGTTCGTTCTTATTGTTTTACAAATACCATTTGTTGCAGCCAGCGGTTCCGGGGATACAACCGTGTCATCGACACTTGTTGTCACCGATAATAACGACCAGCCAACCAGTGGATACACGGTATACAAAGCCGGTCAAGTTACAGTGACTCGATTTGAAAAGAGCGGCGATTATAAAATTACGGGAACCTCATCAAAAGAAGTCGCCGAAAAGATACTGGTTGCCGAAAATTTTGAAGGATCCATTACCATCAAAAATATCCAACTGTTCTACAATGATCAAATCAATGGAAAAGCTCCCATTGAAATTGATCCAAGTGCCAAAATCACATTGTTTCTGGAGGGAGACAACTCTATCAGGGCACCTCAGCATTTCCCAGCCATCGAATTTGCTTCGGATGATATCGACAATATCACAGGTCAGCTCACGATAGATTCTCATACAGACGGCTATCTTTACGCGCTGGGCGGTGGTTCAGATGCTGCCGGAATCGGCGGAGCATCACAAATCATGTCCGACAAAATACATACTGCAAATATTGAAATCAAAGGCGGAAGAATATCTACCAGTTCCTTTGGAATCGGAGGCGCCGGCATTGGTTCGGGCGCAAACGGCGACGCAAACAACATTGTCATATCAGGTGGAACAGTCACTGCAAAATCCAATTCCTCCAAAAGCGGAGGCGGTGCCGCCATTGGTTCAGGAGAAAGTGGTACAGCCTCAAACATCTTCATTCGCGGTGGGTATGTAATCGCAGACACTTCGTCCCGCCATAGTACCGGAGGAAAAGCAGCAGCCATCGGCTCGGGTTCTTACGGAAAATTAAACAACGTGGAAATCAGCGGCGGTAACATCACGACAATTACCGCAGAGGGTGTCGGAATCGGTGCGGGTGTGACATATGCGCAAACAAGCGGCGGAACGATCACGATCACAGGTGGTACAATTACAACCCAACGGGACAGTGAAAATCAAATAGGAATCGGCAGTACCAACGGAACAGATACCATTACGGATATTATCGTTTCCGGCGGAAGTATTCAAACTGGCGGTTTTTCCATTCCTCCGAAAGATACAAACGGACAGGAGTTAGCACTGCTTCAAGTGAATAACGCTTCGAACCCCCAAGATGTCGTTTCTGTATTTGTGGATGAAACAAATTATGACGTTGGAGATACCACCGCCGATCAGTTCTATCTCTATGTTCCAAAATGCGATCATAAAATATATATCAACTATCATTCGTCTGATCCCCAGATCATTCATTATATTTGGACAGGCACAAATTTTGAGATTGATAGTTCGTCCCAACAAAAAAATCATTGGGTCATCCAACCCGGAATTGCAAATTGGAAATATGAACAAACCGCAAGCACTCCATATGGAGAAGCAGCCTTTGGCGATGTTGTTTTTACTTTCTGCGATACCAAAGACGGCATGTATACAGATCGTGTTCCCTCTAACCCCGGTCATTATTTTATGAAGGCCACGGTCGTGCCAACACAGAATTATACGGGCTTAGATGAAATTGTCGCATTCACCATTGAAAAAGGTGACACTTTCATCATGACGGATTATCTTCCCACTGCATATGACTATTCCGGTTATGAACTCAATTTGTCTTCTGATGTCTATTACGCAACCATCGGCAGTACCGCAACCGCGCAGATCACCTGGAGCAAGCAAACAGCACCGGATAAATGGGTATCAATGGGGACAGCGTGCCCGATTGACGCAGGGGTATATCAAGCCGATATCTATGTCCCCGCGGACAACAATTACAGTGCCGTACGCGTGCAGCATACGGTGACGATCAGTCAGGTCGCCAATCGCTGGGTACAACAACCGTCCATTGACAGCTGGTTGTTAGGACAAACACCGGGGGAACCTACCGCGCAAGCAGCTTTTGGCACAGTCGTATTTTCATACAGTGACAGCATTGACGGAACATATACAGAAAAACAGCCTACGAAAACAGGAACATGGTACCTGAAAGCAACCGTGGAAGGAACCGATAATTATTCGATGCTCACGCAGACGGTTACCTTTACGATTTCTTGTCCGGGTCACCGCGGAGGTACAAGCACTTGTGTATCCCAGGCAATCTGTGAAATTTGTGGCGAAAAATACGGGGAGTTGGGCAGTCACCATTTAGAATATGTAGCTGCACAACCGCCGATACACACCGCGACAGAATGTAAAGGTGGCGTCAAAGAACACTATATTTGCACTGTGTGCGAAAAATTGTTTACCGATTCCTCTGCCAATACCCAAACCTCTATGGAGCAACTGACAGAGCAGCCGCCGGTGCACGTTTACGATCAAAAAGTGATGAATGAAAATGCCCTCAGAACGCCGGCAACCTGTACGGATGATGCCACTTACTATTACTCTTGTATCTGCGGCAAAGCCGGAAACGAAGACTACTTTACCGAAATGGGTACAGCCACCGGATATCATTATGAAGAAAAACGCATCGAACCCGGATATTCCCACGCAGGTGCCATTCAGCAAGTTTGCACACGCTGCGGAGACGTAAAATCATCGGAATCGATTCCCGCATTGAACATTGAAAATCGTTTGGCGGATGTTGCAAACGGCCAGTGGTTTACGCCGTTCATTGCATATTGCCTGGACGAGGGATTGATGAGCGGACAGGGCGATAAAGATCAGGCCGGCCGGGAATATTTCCGTCCGGATCACACAATGACACGTGCGGAATTGGTCACTGTGCTGTACAACATGGAAGGTAGACCGCCCGTGGAGTTCAAAGACGTATTTGACGATGTCACGTCTGAAAAATGGTTTGCATCGGCGATTGTTTGGGCATATGATGCAGACGTGGTGAGTGGCATCGGTGACAATCGTTTTGCACCCGACGAAAACATCTCACGCCAGGATCTTGCTGCGATCTTGTATCGGTATGCAACATATAAGGGAATCAAGATGGAAACAGGAAATGCAGAGGAAGTGCTTGGGGCATTTTCCGATGCAAAACAAGTCAGCAGTTATGCATTGGATGCCATGGCAGCGATGAATCAGGCCGGTGTGATCACCGGTGACGGCGATCGCCTGAAACCCAAAGACAACGCAACACGCGGAGAAGTGGCATCGATGATCTCGCGCTACGTACCGGTGATAAATCATTTGCAAGACCAGTAACCGTACAAAATGACCAACCTCATGCGGTACGGTTCCTACTTCCACTTTATCTGCTTGATATGTGGTTTGTTATACGGGATGCAACACAACCCGCAACCGCCCAATCCCAACGGAAAAAACGACTGTAACAATGTCGAAATGATACTTGTACCTGTAGGAATTCAAACAATGTTTGGATTCCTACAGGTATTTTTCTATTCCCTGCAATGCAGAGCGATAAACGTTCCGCGCTTGACTTCGTTTCTTTTTCTGTGCTACAATCATTTGGAAAACGGAGAATGAAACATATAAAAATCAGTCTATATAAAACCAGAGCGCATGTCAACGGCCACATCAATACCAAGGAGGGCAAGCACCATGAATAATTCTACGTTGTGTAATCTCTGTCCACGCGCATGCATGGTTGACCGCAGCGTGACACGGGGCGTATGCGGGGTGGGACTGCAGTCAATCATCGCCCGCGCCGCGCCGCATCACTGGGAAGAACCCTGTATCAGCGGCACGCGGGGAGCCGGAACGGTATTTTTTGCGGGATGCAACCTGCGCTGTATCTTTTGTCAAAACTATGAAATCTCACGTGATGCCACAGGTACGGAAGTGGATGACAACACGCTTGGGGATATTTTTTTGCGTCTGGCAGATACGGGCGTGCATAATTTGGAGCTGGTGACGGCAACCATGTTTGTACCTCAGATTCTCCGTGTCTTGGATCACGTCAAACATCGGCTGCATATCCCCGTTATCTGGAACACCGGCGGATATGAATCCATTCAAACATTGTGGTTGCTTCAAGGCTACATTGATATCTATCTGCCGGATTTCAAGTACGCAGATCCGGCACTCGCACAACGCTGTTCGGGCGCTGCCGACTACCCGGAAATAGCCTCTGCAGCCATAACAGAAATGGCACGTCAAACTGGGAAGCCCGTGTTTGACCGAGATGGGATCTTGCAACGAGGAACACTGGTGCGGCACCTGGTATTGCCCGGTTGCCGCCACGATTCCCTGGCCGTGTCTGACCGTTTGGCGCAATTGTTTTCGCCAAATGAACTATTGGTCAGCGTCATGCGGCAATATACACCCACCACCGCACTTCATCTTCCACCGCCATTTGATCGAAAAATCACAACGTTTGAATATCAAAGCGTGTGCGACCGTTTTTCCAAACACGGTTTTCAAGGTTATTTTCAGGATAAGCAATCCGCAAATGAAACATACATTCCGCCATTCAAGGAACAGAAAGGATTTCCCACCGATCACCCGTTTTCCCCTTGACGCATATTTGGTTATATGATACAATGAGACCGGGTCAAACAGATATATTTTTATGCAATGAGACAAACTTTTTTGCAAGAAAAACACACACAGTAGTATAAAACAAAGTAGGTAACATCTCACTGTCTGAACTTGTTGTGTGATTGTATATGCAAAAGCAAAAAACGTTTGCATGCAAAAATATGTATCCCGTTTGTTCCTGCTATTTCAGATTCTATTGGTATTGCAAGGAGGTTTTTGTGATGGTCAATCGATTTATCCTCAATGAAACATCGTACCATGGCGCGGGCGCAATTGCTGAAATTGCCACAGAAGCAAAGTCACGCGGCTTTTCACGGGCATTTGTCTGTTCGGACCCCGATCTGTTGCGTTTTGGTGTGACCAAAAAAGTGTTGGATGTACTTGACAACGCGTCACTTTCCTATGAAATATATTCCGATATCAAACCAAACCCAACCATTAAAAACGTACAATCCGGCGTAAACGCCTTTCATAAAGCACAGGCGGATTATATCATCGCCATTGGCGGCGGATCCTCCATGGATACCGCAAAAGCCATTGGCATTATCGTTGCCAATCCCGCATTTGCTGATGTACGGAGTTTGGAGGGCGCGGCAGATACAAAAAATAAATCCATCCCGATTTTTGCCGTTCCTACCACGGCCGGTACCGCTGCCGAGGTAACCATTAACTATGTCATCACCGATGCGGAAAAGAATCGGAAAATGGTCTGCGTTGACCCCCACGATATTCCCGTTGTGGCCTTTGTAGACCCCGATATGATGAGTTCCATGCCGAAAGGATTAACTGCTGCAACCGGTATGGACGCCCTGACGCATGCCATTGAAGGTTATATCACGGCGGGTGCGTGGGAACTGTCAGATATGTTCCATCTCAAAGCCATTGAAATCATCTCCCGTTCCCTGCGTGACGCGGTAAATAACACACCACAGGGACGTACGGAAATGGCGCTTGGACAATACATTGCCGGTATGGGATTTTCCAACGTCGGACTTGGTATTGTACATTCCATGGCACATCCATTGGGTGCATTGTATGATACACCGCATGGGATTGCCAATGCCATTATTCTGCCCACGGTCATGGCATACAACGCGCCGGCAACCGGAGAAAAATACAAATATATCGCACAGGCCATGGGCGTGAAAAACACAGAGAGCATGACACAGGAAGAATACCGAAAAGCTGCCATTGATGCGGTCAAACAGCTCAGTGCCGACATCGGCATACCGGACAACCTCAAAGATATCGTGAAAAAAGAGGACATTCCATTCCTGGCACAGTCTGCCTATGACGACGCATGCCGTCCGGGCAACCCGCGTGAGACGAGCGTTACTGAAATCGCCGAGCTGTATGAATCATTGATTTGATCCGATCAATACAGTCAAAATCTCAGATATCACCCATTATTCAAATGATAAGGAGAAATGAATATGAACACGACATTACAAACAGAATTTTTGAAATTGATTGAAACGCGCCGAAGCATCCGTGCCTATGAACCGACTCCAGTACCGGAAAATTTACTGCAATCGATCTTGCAAGCCGGCATGTATGCCCCAACCGGCGGCGGAAGACAATCCCCAACCATTGTTGCCATTACCTCAAAAGAAGTCCGCGATCAACTTTCCAAATACAATGCCAAAGTCATGCACACCCAGAGCGACCCATATTATGGCGCACCCGTGATTTTGGTCGTGCTGGCGGATCCCAAAAGTTCGACGTTTGTGGAGGACGGCAGCTGTGTCTTAGAAAACATGATGCTGGCTGCTCATGCCCTGGGTCTGGGCAGCGTATGGGTGCACCGGGAACGGGAAATATTTGACAGCGAAGAAGGAAAGTCATTGCTGCGCACTTGGGGACTTGACCAAACACTTCGCGGAGTAGGTTCCATCGCGTTGGGATATGCAGCAGCACCGGCTTCTCCCGCAGCCCCCCGCAAAGAAAACTATGCCATCATCGTATAAACAACTGACAGCATTCTTGTTAAATCATGATACCATTCCCGGTTTTATTAGACACAACGTCAGAAGCGCACGCAACCGGAGACGAAACCCTGAAACATATAAAGACAATATAATCAATAACAAACAAACGACAAGCCCTTGGAAACGCTACCAAGGGCTTGTCGTTTTGTTAACACCATATTTTTGTTTATTATTCTCAAACAATCGGCAAAAGACCATTACAGATCACGTTGCAAAATATCGGCGATGCGTTTGCAGGCAAATCCGTCTCCGTACGGATTAGAAGCATGGCTCATGGCCTCATACGCTTTTTTGTCCTCCAAAAGCGTTTTGAACGCGTCATAGATGACGTCTTCATGTGTCCCCACCAATTTCAGCGTACCGGCGGCGATGCCTTCCGGGCGCTCTGTGGTATCCCGCATCACCAGAACCGGTTTGCCAAGAGAAGGCGCTTCCTCCTGAATGCCGCCACTGTCGGTAAGAATCAGATACGAGCGCGCCAAAAAGTTGTGAAAATCCAGTACTTCCAACGGCTCAATGATATGAATGCGGTCGCAGCCGCTCAACTCTTCTTTTGCCACGCTGCGAACTTTTGGATTCATATGAATGGGATAGATAGCCTTGACATCCTCATGTTCTTCAATAATTCGCCGAATGGCACGGAACATATGACGCATCGGGTCTCCCAAATTTTCGCGGCGGTGCGCCGTGATCATAATCAAACGCGCATCGGAGGCCCAAGTCAGTTCCGGGTGGGAATAGGAATCACGAACGGTCGTCTTTAATGCATCAATCGCCGTATTTCCTGTGACATAAATGCTTGACGCATCCTTGCCTTCACGAAGCAAATTATCACGGGACAATGCTGTGGGAGCAAAATGATATTTGGCAATGATGCCAACCGCCTGACGGTTGAACTCTTCCGGATAAGGAGAATAGATGTTATACGTGCGCAGTCCTGCTTCCACGTGACCTACCGGAATTTGCAGATAGAAGCATGCCAGCGCCGTTACAAACGTTGTCGACGTATCGCCGTGCACCAACACCACATCCGGATGTACTTCTTCCAGCACCGCCTTGATCCGTTCCAAAATATTGACAGTGACATCGAACAATGTCTGTCCCTCTTTCATAATTGACAAATCATAATCCGGTGTCACAGCAAACGCATCCAATACCTGATCCAGCATTTGTCGATGCTGACCGGAAATACAAACCACTGTACGCAGCGCTTGCCGCTGTTTGAGTTCGTTGACCAAGGGACACATCTTGATGGCCTCCGGTCTGGTCCCGAACACCAACATTACCGTCTTTTGTTCCATAACTGTTATTTCCTTTCCCGAAAAGCTTTGAATAAAATTGAAAGTGTCACTTATTTATCATGCAAATCAGCCTGTTTTAATGTGCCAAAACAGGTACATCGGTGCCAAATGCCCCAATGAGCCGTTCCAATAACACATCCGGCGGGATTGGCGCACTTTTGAGCAACCGATCGGTTTCGATACACATTTCCAAAAGCAAATCCAGCGTGCGATCATCAAATAGACGCGCAGCAGACAATGTCGTTTGTACCACATATTGATGCACATGAAAGGACGCGGCAATTTGATCTGCGCGCATCCCCTGGGCTTGTGCACGTTTCATCTGCCACAAATCTCCCACAAGCTTGCTGATCTGCGCAAATAACACCGTAGGCTCTACCTTGGCCGTGCGCTGCAAACGATACTGTTCCAGTGCTGCAGTGACGTCACGACGCTTTAACGCATTGTTTAAGCCAAAATTTTCCTCGCGGGGTACATAAATACAAACGCGGGCGACGTCTGCCGCTGTCAGCATTTCTTTGCCGCGTGCCTTTGCCCACATACATAACTTTTGAATTTCATAATACAGCGTTTGCATATCGTTGCCACATTGCGCCAAAAGTGCCGGTGTAACCGTTTCATCAATCTGTACACGTTCATGACGGAAATGACGACGGCACCAAGGCGCCAATTTTGCCTCGGATTGCCGGGCAAACACCACCACGTTTGCAACCGCCGAAAGGCTGCGATATAACGCACTTTGATCCCACTTGTATCCGGTAAAAAATTCTTTGGACGTACATACAAACACCACTGCAGCATAATCGTAATTTTTTACACGTTTGAGTACCTCGCACAAATCCTGCAGTACCGCTTTATTTTCCGTCTTTTTCAACAATTCGAAATCAGTTTGATGCACTTCCACCAATTTTTGCGCTTGCATCATGGGCGGCGTCGCTATCGCCTGTTCGATATGCGCCGGCAGTGCTTCCAACTCCATTCGCGATGCATCGATCCGAATGGCATCAAACACGCCCAAATCGGGATCAGGCACCAAAAGGTTGCGCACATTTGTCAGATAGTGACGCTTGAGATATTCCTCTTCACCACAGAACAGATATGCGCCGCGTACACTGCCGCTTTTCAGCCGCTGATCCAGCGCTTTTATCTGATCTTCATGATAAATCTTTGCCATATATCACAAGTCCTCCACGGTATCTGTCTCTTTCTACCTGCGCTCCAATTCAAAAGCATTAAAATTCTTCCCCATATGTGGTATCGTGATAACGTTCCACACACTGTACCAAACCCACAAGAACAAACAACGTCACTACCGATGAACCGCCGTAACTCATAAACGGCAGCGTCAATCCGATCACCGGCAGCATCCCCAAACACATGCCGATATTTTCCATCGCCTGACAAATAAAAACAGCACACACGCCGATACAAATCAGACTTCCCCAGCTATTACGTGTTTTCCGTGCGACAAACAAGATACGCATCACCAATGCCGTTAACAGCAACAGATAAAGCATAATGCCAAAAAAACCGAGCTCTTCACCCATCACTGCAAAAATCATATCCGTCCAACGCGCAGGCAATGCACTGTTTACGGGATTTTGTGAAATGGTACCTTGCAGATATCCTTGTCCCCAAAAACCGCCGCCGGAAATGGCGCGTTGCGAACAAAGCGCCTGATATCCATATCCCAACGGATCGCGTTGTGGATTGAAACCACATAGGATGCGCTCTTTTTGATAAGGTTTGAGAAAATATTTCCACAAAAACGGCGATACCACCGCTGTTGCGCCGCCCATAATCAGGAAATACCAGACACTGCAGCCGGCTGCAAACAGCATAAACAAAAACAGACAGACAAACACCAGCGCTGTGCCAAGGTCCCCTTGTAAAACAATCAGCCCAATGATGATTCCTGCATGAAACAGCAGAAACAAAACCGTCAGCGGCCGTTGACGTCGGTCACGTACACGCCCCAAATGATAAGCAAATGTCAGAATAAAGAAGATTTTGACAAATTCCGCGGGCTGAAAACCGATCGGCATAAAATCAAAACGAATCCAGCTTCGGTTCCCGTCTCCCGTACCAATGAACAACGTGATCACCAAAAGTGCGATCGAAAGTAAAAACAGAGGCCAGTGCGCATATTTGACAAACCGTTTGTACCGCAAATGCGATACAACCAGCATTGCCGCATATCCCAAAATCACAGCCACACTTTGAATGATAACATACTGATTGGTCTTGAAAATCCGTGTGGCCGAAAAGATCATCACAACGCCGTAAACGGCCATGGCCAAAGACACCATCGACAAAAACGGATCTGCACCAAACAAAAAATCGAGAACCGGACGTTTTTGCAATTGTCTGATTTTTTTGGCTTTTCTCAATTCGCGTCACGTCCCTTTCTCATTTTGTCAAAATGGAAACTTGTACATCAACCAAACATTCTCATTCCTGTTTTTGATAAACGACTTTACAATGCTGAAAAAATCTATTGTTTTGTTCAAGAATCGGCAGACACAGAGGTATCCGTCGTCGATGCCGGCATTTGTTCCACTGCCTGTTCCGTTTCACGAATTACGCGCCGCTGTGCATAGTATTGATCCAACCAGTTTTTACGGTCACGCAGCCAGTTGTACAGATATTCCACGTGCTCTTCATATGTATTCAAAATTAAAATGCTGTTGGGCTCGTGATATACCTGTTCCCGTGTGCCCAAAATCTTCCAGCGCAAAAAGTTGCGCGCAAATGCCCCTTCGTTTGCCTCCGCCGTAACAGGAACATCCTGAATCACCCCGTCGATGATATCTGAGATTTCAAACCACCGCGCAATCACCAGATCTTCAAACCAACCATAGCTGATCATCTGACACAAAATGGGGTTGGGATGAACTGTGGATACATTCAAATTCTGGTTCTGATTGTATATCCCTTGATATCCACCTTCGTCCAGATTGCGGTCATTTCCCGCAGCAATATCAAAGTCCCATGCCGGGCCAAAATACAATTTGCCGCCGGTATCCTTATACATGTAAAAGCTAGCAAAACCACTGTCAATGTTTTTCAGATATTCCTGCAAAATATAGATATCCACCAACGAATCGATGTCCACGTACGAACGGATTGTCGTCTCATCCCCCCCATAAATGGCATCGATCGTCTGCTGCATATAATTGCGGATAAATTCCAGCTGTTCGTCATTGTATATGTCACTTTGAATGACATAGGGCACGCCGCGGATCAAAAAGCAGTTTTCGTCATATTCCGATGAGCGGTTATCCAATTCAAGCAAATATCCCGTATCTGCTGCCGAAGAATCTTTTGCCACGTTCACCCGGAACGGACTGACCTCGATTTGTTCACACAGCAAATATACCCCCTCATATTCGCCATTGACAAATACCTCTACAAAGCGTGTACCCGTCGTATATGCAATGCCCGAAAGTTGTCGGCTCAATGAGTACGCGGTATAATTACGCAACAGCGATTGGTCACTGTAATTGGCAATCAACGTCCAGTCTTTGGCCGGCCCCTGGCCCGTTCCCAACAAATTGCGCGCATTGTTCAGTTTGATGCGGTACGACTTCTTTTCCATACGCCAGGAAGAGTTGCCGCGGCCGCGAATCTCCAATGCCTCCTGTGTCAGCAAATATTCTTCTTCTGTATTGGAAACCGTGATCGTTCCCGCCAAATACTCTGTCTTGGAGGTGATCTCTGCTTCATTTTCCGTGGTCAGATAGATCATGGGAAGTTCCAGTGGCTGCACGTCCAAGGTGAAATTGGCTGTGATTTTGGTATCTTTTTCGATCATGTCATTCTGCCGAATGTCGCTCTGCACCCCGTCGCTCCATCCGGAAAACACATACCCGGGTTGGGGCACGGCACATACCGTTGCAGACCCCTGTCCAGCCGCTAATTGTTGTTCCGTTTCTCCAATGATGGTGCCGCTGTCGGGATCGTTGACCGTATAATGCAGCATATGCGTGGGTGTGTCCGGCTCTGTCTCTCCCGGCGCTTCACCGCGTGTCACACAGGAACCAAGGGTCATGCATATCACACACAACAGGCATAACAGACGAAACAACACGCCACGACGTAAAGAATTTGTTTTCATGGTTCTCCTCTTGTTACTGTCCCACTGTCCACAATCAGCGTTTTACATCAATGGTATAAAGTGTGGAGAGTGCTTCTTCTTGTAACGATAATACATCAACTTTTTCTTCCTGCGCCTCCACTTTCGCCATTTCCGGGCGTGTGCGCGGGTGACGCGGCGTAAATACCGTACAGCAGTCCTCATAGGGAAGCACCGAGAGGTCAAACGTATCAATCTTCCGTGCAACGGTGATAATCTCCTCTTTGTCCATTCCGATACACGGACGGAACACCGGATATTCTGCCAATGCATTGGTCACACTCAACGCCTGGATCGTCTGACTGGCAACTTGTCCCAAACTTTCCCCGGTGATCAACGCCAAACAATGGTTGCGCTCCGCAACCAGATTGGCCAATCGCATCATAAAGCGTCGCAACAGCAAGGTAAAATAATCCTGTTCACAGCGGCGCATCAGTTCTTCTTGGATGTGGGTAACCGATACTACATGCAGCCGAATATCCCCACAGTATTCCGTCATCTTTTGTGCCAGGGATACCACTTTTTCCCGTGCGCGATCACTGGTATACGGCATACTTTCAAAATGAAGCCCTTCGATTTGTACGCCGCGTTTTGCCATCATATATCCGGCAACCGGACTGTCAATTCCTCCCGACAAAAGAAGCAGCCCTTTGCCGTTGGAACCGATGGGCATTCCACCCGCGCCCTTGTCTTGTCCGGCATGCAAATAGGCAGCCGTATCACGGATTTCAACCCGTACAACGACATCGGGATGATGAACGTCTACATGCAAACGGGGCATCGCCTCTAAAATCACGCCCCCGCATAGTTGACACAGCTGCGGTGAGTTTAACGGGAAGGTTTTATCACTGCGCTTTGCCTCCACCTTAAACGTACGTACATCGGCAAGTTGTGTTTGGCACCAGTGACGAAGCGTGTCACAGATGGTATCGGTGTCTTTGGCACAAACAGCCGCTCGACTCACACCCACCAGACCAAATACCTTTTTTGTTTGCGCATAGGCACCGTCGATATCACAAAATTCGTCGCGCGGGATAATGCGAATGGTACTCTGAGAACGCTCCACGGCAAAGTCACCAAACCGTTCCAAACGACGCTTTAAGTTGCGGCAAAGCAAGTCTTCAAAATACCGGCGATTTGCACCTTTTAAGGCAATCTCGCCGTATTTACATAAAATGATCTCCTGATATGCTTCCAATGATCTGCTCCTGTCATATTGTTTTACTGTGATAAATTTATGAGTTTGATTCTGTTGGCGACGCATCCACAATCTTGGTGGAAAAATCGGTCAACACCATGACTTCTCCCACATCCTCGCCATTTGTAAACGGACGCACACGAAGAACCAGATTGCCGTTGCCAGGGTCATTGGTGATCTCTTCCACGGTACCAACAGCCAATCCACGCGGGTAAATGCCGCCGCTGCCGGAGGTACGAACCGTATCGCCCACATGTGCCTGCGCGTCAAACGGCAAACCCTCAAGCACCGCACATCCTTGTTTCCAAGCGGATAACTCCCCCTGTAAGATCCCAATACCGCCACCCGGCTCAACATACACACCGATTTGCGTCGTTCGATCGGTTAACAGCGTCACCGTACACTCCTCACTTCCGACCGCGCTTACTACCCCTAACAGTCCCATTTCCGTGAGAACCGGCATGTCCGTTGTAATTCCCCAGTCCGCGCCGCGATCCAGTGTCAACGTCTCCACCGCATTTTGCGTTTGCGTCTGCTGTACATGCGCGTGAACAAACTGATAATCCGTGTGTGCCTGTTTTAGTTGCAGCATGGCAGATAAAAAATCGTTGCTCTCGCTCTTTTCCTGCAATTCTGTGAGCTGTTGGTTTTTCAAATCCAGTTCTTTTTGCAATGCATCAATTTGTGCCTGCATCTTCTCCTGATTGGAAAAAAACGCGCCGATGCGCTGTACTTGCTCTCCGGCTTGATCAAACAAGCGGGTCAATGGAGAAAATACCCGCTGCAATCCGCGCCCCACAACCGTATCGGTTCGGGTAGCCAACGCAGAGAACAACACGCAGAGCGCCAAAAGCACCGTGAACAAAATCAGAAAAAAGCGCATGTTGCGCAGCCGTTTCATCCAAATCCCCCCCTTTGCTCGTCTCTTTCGTGTCGTCAGTGTAATCAAAAGCTTTTCTAAAACCCGTGTCACATCGACTTTGGTGTCACTTTTCCAAACAATCGTTTTTTAATGGTATGTACGCAATCATATACAAAACTCGTTTGTGTTGACACTTTACCAACACGGTTGCAACAAATACATCCATAAAATTGAAGCAACCGAAAGTTATTCCTTAAACATAAAGATTTTTTTCAAATCTCCTTGATACCGCAGCACACGACCAAGTCCTGCCGCCGCCGCATTCATGGGATTTTCTGCGACATGCACTGCCGTTTTGGTCGCTTGCTGCAATAAATCTGCAAGACCATTTAATTGTGCAGTACCACCCGTCAATATCAGTCCGTCATCGCACAGATCCGCTGCCATTTCCGGCGGGGTATCTTGCAATACCGCACGCACACACTCCACAATACGCAACATCGGATCACCGATCGCCTCAAATACGTCAGCGCTGTGTAAGATCACACTGTCCGGTTTTCCGCTTGCTGTATTTAATCCATGTACGCCCATCTCCCCTTCTCCAACGCGAGGGGAAGCGGTGCCGATGGTGCATTTAATGTGTTCCACGGTGGTTTCGCTCACGATCAGTGAAAAGCGTTTTTTCAGATATGCGCTCAGCGCCGCATTGATGGCATTCCCACCCACACGACAACTCTGTGCACGTACAATACGTCCCATACTGATCAGCGCCGCGTCCGTCGTACCGGCACCGATATCCACCACCAGGTATCCATGGGGCTGCAAAATGGGTACGCCTGCACCCAGTGCCGATAAAATAATATGATCCAGCAGCTCTACCCGTTTCGCGCCGGCTTCCGAAAGAACTTTCTCCACCGCACGCCGTTCGATTTCTGTAATTCCCCACGGCACACTTGCCACCACAAACGGATGTGCCCACAACGCATCAATGGCGGTATTGATATATTCCTCCAGCATGCCGCCGGCTTCATTACAATGCACGATCACGCTGTCTTTCAGTGGCCATACCACACGCACGTCCCCGTCGGTTTTCCCTGTCATTTGTGCGGCATCGTTCCCTACTGCCAAAATCTCTTTGCCCGAGGCATCCGTCGCCACCACGGTGGGTTGGGAAAGAACCGTTCCCCTTCCACGCATGACCACGCGTGTATATGCGGTGCCAAGATCAATTCCAATCATTTTTGCCATGATGGTTTCATCTCTCTTCTCTGCCTGTTTTTCCGTACATGTTCAAGCTATCATCAAAAAATGATGTGTTTATTTTTTCCTGTCTCAAACGTATGCGTTTTTTCAAAGTAATATTTTCAGAAATGAATGGGATATGCCACAAAGATATTGGATCAAAAACGACGCACAGGCATGGGCCGGACGTTCTTTAATATCGGACCTTACATGTTTGTCTGTTCCGGCTTTTCTTGCAAATCTATTCAAATCTCTGTTATGACCCTTGTGACCCTTGTGCGCAGCAGAAAATATCCAGTCCAAACCGTTCCCACAACAATTTGTGCAAACAATACACCGACAAGCCCATCACGCCAAAGAAATCGCCGTCCATGCGTTCTACCAACATGGCCCCTTGTCCTTGTATCCCATACGCGCCCGCCTTGTCCATGGGTTCTCCACTTGCAACATAACGCTTAATCTGCTGCTCCGTCAACGTACGGAAATACACGGTAGACACACTGCATATATCAAACACGTCTCCATCTGCCATATCCGCTGCAGCCATACCTGTGTACACTTGATGGGCGCGGCCGCTGAGCATTTGCAGCATCTGTGTCGCATCATGTGCATCACGTGGTTTGCCCAGTACCTTTCCGTCCAGCGCGACAAGCGTGTCCGCTGCCAGAATCAGCACCCGGTGTTTTTCCGGCGCGTTGTTCTTGAAGTGCCCCTCTTGCTCCTGATCTGATTGTACCGTTTGATACAACCTTTCCCGCGCCATCTGTGCTTTGCGCCGCGCAAGTGCACAAACTGCCTCTTGGGGAGTCCATGCAGGATCCATATCTTCCGGTGTATCAAATGTACGCACCGTGACGGGAACGCCAATTGCTTGTAAAATTTCACGACGGCGCGGAGAACCAGACGCCAAAACGATCTCATCAAACGGCGCAAACAAGCGAGAGGACTGCATACCTGATTCGCCGCTTTGTTTGGCGCAACAAGCAGCGGTCGATTGCTCTCTTTGTTCTAATGTGGTTTGATGTATTTGATCTGACAGATGCCACATATCGTTGATATCTCCGTTGGGTCTTTGAAATTTTCAGATGAAATATATATTTTAGCAGGTTGTTATTTCCGTGTCGCACGCGAAAGCAAATTGCCGATCAGCAAACTGAGAATGACACACAAAATAACAGCGATACTCAAATTGAGCTGCAAGCCGATGGAAAAATCAATGATATGCAGCTGCACATTCAAATTTTGCGGTAAACCGAAAGACAAAGAATAAGAAAGCCAGCTTAAAAATCCAACAGGTTTGGCCAGCTCTGCCACAAGCGAACCAAATACCACGCCGACGCAGACCAAAAATAATTCGAAAAGCCATCCTTTTCGCAACATGTACCGTTTCCTCCTGTCCTGTCCGGCGTGTAGAGCCTGACCATTCTGCTACGCCATTATGTTTTGATTAAATAGAATCAATTTGCTGTTTTGAACACGGATTTTTTATGCGCACGCGGCAAGCGGCGGGCTGCAAACGGCGCAGGTGCACCACGCTCCCAGCTATCCAGAACCGCTGAAACTTCTCGTTGTGTTTCCGTGAGAAACAAAAAATAGTGATCGTCACAATCCATTTGCAACAAATCTTGGGGCCGATCTGCCATATAAAACGGCAGCGCATTACACAACAAATTGGCATGCCCAACCATGGGCAAAATAGGAAAACACGTCCCCGTCCGGTCCCTCAAAGCGGCATACGTCGCTGCCCGGCATTTTGCACACCCACCGGGCGCATCGTGCAACAAACAACGCCGCAGCGTCATCAACGGCAATCTTCCGTAGACTACCGCCCCTTTTGGCAAAGATATCTGCAAATCGCGTATCTGTGCCACACAAAGCTCCGGTGAAACGCAAACACGTGTAAACTGCATTTCTTTGAGAACATCAGCCGAATATGGATTGTACACATTACACCGGTAACTACCGTGCACCTCAAGCCCCGCCTCTGATGCCAGCAGTGCATGACCCGGCACACCACAAAGCGCCATCCGTGCGCCCGCTCTTGCCGCTGTTTGCAGCATTTGGCGTACATGAGATACCTGCGTATCAAATACAAACGGTGGCAATATCACACCTGTCACGCCGTATGCATTTGCACCGGCAGGATCCGCACAAAATCGTTCCAACGGCAGATACAACCGGTCAAATCGGCACGCCGTTTCCGTTGTCATTTGTTCAAGCGAGAAAAAACAACCCACGCGCTGTGCACGCTGCTGTACAACAGCTGTGGTTTCGACCGGATTTTCATCGCGATGATAACGCAGATCTGTCAAAGGTTCTTTTCCCGCCACGCGGTGTGGGTCGTGCGCTGTCAAAATCGCTTGGTACAACGCTTCTGTACCCGTACGACGCAATGCGTTGAGCGCTGCAACAGGCAATTGGCAGGCACCATGCAATGTAACTTCTATTTGATCGCATGCAAATGGCGTTCCACCAAGCTTTTGCATTTGTTTTTCCACATCTGCTTTTCGCAGCGGCGGCTGTTGTGCTGTTTGTACGATATCTCCGCACACGGTAATTTGCACCGTGCCGCAACGCATTTCCATTGTTGCGGGCTTTTGCGGTTGTAACGTAACATGTATCCAAACCGCGTGTTTTTTGCCGCCGTTTTGCAATACACGTCGATATTCATTCGTCGCTTGTTTTTCCGCCACAACCGTATTTTGTTTGTCTTGCTCCGTACGAACGCCGCACATGGTACGATTGATTTTTCCGGTAAAATAGCCATCGGTAAAACCGCTCCGGGAAAACAATGACGCCAGTTTTTCCACTTCATGTACATCCGCATCTCGCCGTTCATCCAGCAGCATACGGTAGCATTTGGTGACAGCGTATACATAAGCCGGGCTTTTCATTCTGCCCTCGATCTTCAAAGAGCGCACACCCAAAGACAAAATACGCGTGATATGTTTTGCCAAACACAAATCTTTTAAGGACAACAGCTCCCCCGTTGTTTCTCTCCGCGGTGCGTCGGGTCCTTTCTGTACCAAGTTGCGATGGTTCCGCTCCTCTTTGTGCGCCCCTGCATTGATATGATACATGGACTCTTTGCAAAAAGGGGAGGCATATTGGTAAGAAAGACGGCACGGCTGCGCACAGGTGCCGCAATTGCCGCTGCGTGCACCATCCAGCATCGCACTAAACAGACATTGACCGGACAGAGAAACGCATAACGCGCCATGGATAAACATTTCAATTTCAATGGGCGCGTGTTGACACAAATAACGCAGATCATTGGCAGATGCCTCCCGCGCACATACCATGCGAGAAAATCCTACCTTTGAAAGCATTTCGGCCGCCGCTACCTGCTGCCCGGAAAGCTGTGTGCTGGCATGAAGTGCAAAGTCCGGGAAGGTGCGGTGAATCAAAGATGCCAATCCCAGATCCGCTACAATTAACGCATCTGCGCCGGCCTCATACAAAAATGCCGCACGGCGCAACGCCTGATCCATTTGACGCGCATCAATCAGCGTATTGAGTACAATGTGACTTTTCACCCCATGAAATGCGCAAAAGCGGATGGCCTCTTTGAGCTGTTGATCATCAAAATTCTGTGCAAATTGGCGTGCATGAAACAGCCCGCCGCCAAAATAGACAGCATCGGCCCCCGCAGCCACGGCTGCCTGCAGCGCCTCCGGCGAGCCGGCCGGTGCAAGCAATTCAGGCAAGGGCAAAATACCATCCGACACAGCGGTACGCGCAACGTTTGGGCAGATATCAGCCATCTTTTTTGCCCGTCAGCTTTTCCTTTTCAATTTTCAGGATTTCCATGTCCAATTTGGCACTTTGCAACTCTTTTTTCAATGCAAGCAGTTCCGCGTCTTTTTTCTCCATCTCGTCCATGGCATCCATCAGGCACAACAACGCCGCTTCCACTTTCGAATAATTGCTCTTGGTCAAAAGCGGTTGTACCGCCTCATCAGCCTTTTGCGCAAGTGTTGCGACATATGCAGGATCGTAATCACTCATCAAATTCAGTTCGATCCCGGCGATGGTAATCCGGCACTTATTTTTCATAAAACGCCTCTTTTCCCCGGTCGTTCGATTTCCGGATGACTTGATGTCCTCTACTCTATCCATCAAAAGATTCTCTTCATTGCCGCAACATACAAACGGCGGCAATGATTCATTTTATTATACTATATTTTTCACCAAAAGAAAAGGGGTTTTCCAATATTTGATATCCCCCTGAAACATCACGATCTGTTTTCATTACACCAAACAGGAATAAACAAAAACTTTGCCGTATTCCGTGTATTAACACAGAATACGGCAAAGTTTGAATTATCTTTGATTATACGTAAATCAAAGCACCATAGCTTTACACATTTCTAAAATGATCACAAAGCCTCTTTTTCCAGTGAGCAAATCAACGTCCCCTGCAAGTCCACCTCCGTTGCCAACGACTGCAAGTGGAGATAGGACATACCATTTAGCACCGGCAAGGTGATCGGAACCGCAAACAATACACGCCCCGTCTCATCGATCACCTCAACGGTCCGAGATTTTTCTGTATCATAAGAAAGCGTGACCGTGTTCCATCCCCCATGTGGAAGATCTTCTTTCTGCAAGACAAAGGATGACGCTGCGGCAATCTTAATATCAGGTGCAGAAGGATTCTGCCAGTGATCGGACAGACCGATTTGAATACCGCTTTGTACAATATTCAATCCAATGGTAATTTTACCCTTCGCACTAACCGGGAAGTTCCACACAAGGCCCGCCCGTTCATTGCAAAGTTCCGGTCGATGAAAACGCGCCAACTGCGCCACAGGGCGCGTGGAATCTTCCGGATCCACCGTCATGATTGCTCCAGGCAAACGATTGGCACTTGCATGGCCGAAAAAGCCCCCGCGCAAACTTTTTACATATTGATGTGTTGTTACATGCTTGAGCCCTTGCGCAAAATGTTCTTCCCGCGATGTTTCGCACAGCCAATCCAAATCAAAAATGATACCTCGACGCGTGGAAATAGATTGCCCCATGACCACAAAGACTTTATTGTAGGGCAACTCCCATGCCTCAAATTGCTGGATACTTTTGTCTGCAATGTTATATCTGCCCCCCGCGCGACGATAATCGGCATCGTTGCGAATGGCGGTCAGTCCGATTTCCCGCTGTCCTACCCAATGCTTGCCATCCGTGCTGATGGCGGCATGTGCGACATCGCGATTGGTAAACATATCCTCTTGAAATCCCATAAAATGTCCATAATGACATTCGGGCCACAGATGGTGATGGTTAAAGCGCGGCATGACACGGGTATTGTTCCAGAGCAGCAGCGTACGTCCGTCGTGCAGACGCAAAAGCAAAGGCGTGGCAAGGGTGCTGTGAATCATCGATTCTTCTCCGCTCCCCACCCAGGTATCTCCGTGATCATAGGAAAAATACTCATTGAAAAAATTGGTTGAGGTACGAGAAATCAAATACAGTGTACCATCTGCCAACTCGCACACCGTGGGCTCACTGCCGAGATTTGCCCAACGATATCCTTTGTCGGGGTAAAAAATCTCCGTGTTTTGCCGAACCGGTAACTCAATATGTTTCCAATGTTCTCCATCGTCATCCGAAATAGCGACGACCGGACGAAAATTACTGTCTGCAGTATCTCTTGTAAAGGGAATCACACAGCGCCCCGGTTTGCTCTCCAAAAAGATGGGATGCTTGGGCAACCCGTACATTTTATTGCGATTCTTTCTTTTACCGTTTTCATCGAATGCTTCCGGGAACATCTCGGGAGATATCTCGTCCGTATCTTCTTCAGGTGGAAAAATTTTCACCTCCCGGCACGTTTTTCCATCCGGCCCGTCTTCATAAATCAACGCTGCACTATGGTAGCAGTGCAAATATCTCCCACTGATCGGACTGCGTACACCGCAACCGTTTTCACTTGCAATTCCCGTTCCCAGATGCGGATGCCAAGAGAGACCGCAGTCACGTGAATACAAATATCCGTCGCCCAATGCATCTTGCTGATGTTTGCCGCGCCCGATTGTGCCATACAGACGCAATTCTCCGTCCGGCGCAACGCCAGAAAATACGTAGGTATCACGTGGCGGCACCACAACTTCTTTTGGCTCGTAAATATTTTTGAGCATTTTTTTATCGTCTGCGCTGAGCATTTGCTCCATTTTTTCAAGATACCAAGTCATAGATCATTCCTCTTCTTCCCTGCATTTATCTGCCTTTTCTGTGTTTGTTTCGCATGGCAGCGGTCAGCCGCACGCTCAGTGCAAATCCATATATGGAAATGAGTCAATCGAACGATATTCAATACGCCCGATATATGACCCCTTTTCGTCCACACGATCTTTTGACGCTGTCTGCAAATGAAGATAAGACAGAGTGCGTGGCAAGGGGGAAATGCGATGGTTGGGATGAACGCTGAACAACACATTGTGCAACAATCGATCCGGCAGATAATCTTCTTCCGACATATCCACGCGAATAACCACCGCTTTTTGGTGTTTCAAGCTATATGCAATTTTATAGGTTGCCCAAACATCCGGCGTGCGCCAGGTATCCAAATAGTCCATCGTAAAGGAAAAAACGCTCTTCTCTTCCACACATGGATCAGAAGGATTGATCCAATGATCACACAAAGAGATCCGCAGCGGTGCACCGGAGAGCATCACCTCCAATGTGATCTCTCCCATTTCCCATGCAGGAAAATTTTGTACCGCGCCCATTTGTTCACTCAACAGCCGATCATCGGCATAACGATAAATGTGCAATACCTCGCGTTTGTCTCGTTCTTTGGGAACCGTCTGCGGATCCTGTACGGCAACCGGCCCGGGAATACGATTGAATCCTTTGCTGCCGTTAGCACGAAAATATGATTGTGTGGAAAAATAATATACCCCATCCAAAAAGTCTTCCACACGTCCCGCATCGTTCAAATAATCCACACAGAACAAAATCAAACGCTCGGTGTCAGGCGTCGTGCCAACATGTACCAATACATTTCCATCCGGCATTTCCAATGCTTCAAAATCCGAAACGCCATTTCCACAGCGCAACATGCCATCTGCGTAGGTACGACAAGCCGGCAAAAACAACTCACGCTGTCCAATCCAATTTTTTCCTTCATCTACAGAAACGGCACAGTGACATGCGTCACGATTGGTCAAAGAGGTATCTACCCCAACGCAGGTAGGCATGGGATCCGTATTGTTCCAAAAAAGCAGCAAACGGTCATCCTGCAGACGCAGCAAATATGCGCCCGTATAAGAACCATGCAGTGTTGTGCGACGCGGTTTTTCCCAATGATTCCCGCCGTCGGTGGAAACATACTCCCAAAGATAAGAATCACTTGTCGCAACCAGCATCCACATACTGCCGTCTAACCGTTCAATGACCGTCGGGCAAGTGCCTTTCGGCAACGGACGCTGCACACGATCCGGATACACAGCGGGAAATGCGGGAAGTGACGGCAATACCACGGTGGTAAAATGCATACCGCCATCGTCAGAAAAGAAAAATGCTGTTTCGTTGCTTTCTCCAACACGTCGCCAGCCTGCTGCGTAAATTCGTCCGTTTTTTGTCACGCGCGGCAACATGTCCACATGATAACAAGTATCGCATATCTGCGCGGTGTGATAAGCCGTATCATTCATGCCAATGTCACTGTAACGGCAAACCGTACCGGAAGGGGTCCCCTCGAAACGAAAATATCTTCCTCCATGTTCCGATTCCTCATCGTCCTTGGCGTCATCTTGTGCAAATGTACCATCGGCGTTGTATGCAAAATAAGCGGCGGCTCCCAACACATCCTGTTTTTTGGAATTGTGCACATAATATTCCTTAAACGACATGCCCCCGTCGATACCACTGAGATACCCCGGTGCACGACCGCCGTCTACCAGCCCGTAACAACGGATCTCCCCCTGTTCTGTCACACAAAGCGCCGGGCGCACACCACCGCAGGGAATCGCTACCTGCTGCGGCAAATGCACTTTTTCCAAAACTTGGTGCATCTTTTCATCAATTGACCGTTCCATTTTTTGAAGATACCGGTTCATGGTTGATTGTTTCCTTTCTTTTTCCTACACTTGCTGTTTGATTTGATTTCCGGCTTTTCGTCAACGAAAAGCCAAATACAAAAATACACAATGAAACATTCGCTTACGCGTTTGATTTTTTGCGTATCTGATTTCTAAAAAAGCAGAGAGATCAGGACTGCACTTGCGCCAAGTCTTCTTCCCATCTTTCAGGGCGATACCGTTTTGTGCCATAACTCACGATATTCGCACAAACATCTAACACCAACGGATAGATTGCATCATCCAAATATGCCACATGGCTCAGATAACAATTCTCACCCCAAATTTGCTGCGGTGCAAACAAGAATTCCCGCAAAAGGCTCTCTTTGGCACGTACAAATACGCCGCCTCCCACTGCATACACAAATGCCCGTTGTAATTCCTTTTCAAATGCGGGCAGATCTTCCGGATAACCATCCATCTCCGGATGAGAAACCAACAAATTAAAATACGCATCCCACGCCGCGATGTGTTCCTCCCCCTGTGCTGTGAGCGCCAGCCGGCGCTGTGGAATACGTGCCACTTTTCCGTTTTGGTGCTTGGGACGATATCGTACATAAATAAAATCACCACTGTTCAATAGTGTCCGATCCAAAAGCGCAAAAAACCGATCTGCACGCCGACGCAGCGCAGCGCAGTGCGTCGCCGCATATTCCACCAAAAAAGACAGGCGGGCACCGGTAGCAGGACGTACCATCTTTTGTAACACACGCAATAGATACGACTCAAAAGGCTCAAGGGTTCCCTGCCCTTGTTGCGGGGTGAGTGTCATCGTCATATTTTCCAGCGGCTCTGCCATAGAAATGCTCAAAAAGCCGCGGCAGTTTAAGTCTAACAAGGTAGATACCAGCGCCGAGGTCTGTGCCTTATCTGAGGTCAACAGTGTTCCTGCTTCCATTAAGCGTGCAACACAGGCGGGCGGAATGGGAGAAGGGGTACGCAGCACATCCATATGTTTACGCGTCATTTTGTGCCGATGCAACACCCGACGTTTCCGAATTCGTCGCCGAACCAACAGAGTGCGTACCGGTCGAAAAATAAAAACCAAAAGCACCAGTGCAACCGTCAAAAGAACCACTATAACAGGCGGCAAATTTCCCAATAGCAATAGCACTGCTACACCTGCAATCAAAAGTGTTTCTATCGCAGCCAAAAGCGCATAAAACAGCATGGGTTCTCCCCTTTCTTTTGCACCGGTCGCATCGGTTTGAAGCACACCGAACAAAATCGTTTTATTGTATCAAAAAAAAAATATCGTGTCAATTCCAATCCATGAAAACATTGAAAATATTGCTTTGCGGTGTCATACCAAACAAAGGTCATCACACGTCATAAATCATTTCTACGCTTCCAAAGAATATGGATGAAATCCATCTTTGTCCAACGTCAGTGCTTGATGAAATCCGGCAGCACGCGCCCATGCAGCACCGGTATTGAAAGATGCCGCAATCTGATCCGTACCATGTGCGTCACTGCTGAGAATGATCTCTCCGCCCATTTGTCGCCAGTCGCGCAGCAAAGGCAAATCGGGATAGGGGTGAGACAACCAGCCACGTGTGATAGCGCCTGTGTTGATCTCCATGACGCCGATTTTTTGTGCCAAAACCGCCATGGCATCGTGCGCAGCCGCACGATAGGCGTGATGTGTTGTATCAATCATGGGAAAACGCTCATTAAATTTTGTCACAACATCAAAATGTCCCACAAATGTACAACGCGGCAGTTCGGCAATTTGCAAACACGCTTCAAAGTACGCACAAGCATATGCTACCCCATCGCCCCCGAAATGCGTGTCAATGGCATGGCGAACCGTCTGCGCATCCCCATCCACCTCGATATACTCCCCATCGTGCAACACACTGTGTACAGAACCGATACAGTAATCAAAGGGAGCAAACGCTGCAATATTGCCGTTATTTGACGTTTCAGATGCAGATTGCAACGGTGTTGCACCTTGTTTGTCATCCAATTCAAAAAAAGGTGAAAGATACCCGTGCGTGTCCGCCTCCAGACCAATCAGCAACGTGATCTGTTCTTCATAGGTTCGCCGCAACCGCTGTAATGTCGAAACATAATCTGACATTTTGTCCTGGGGCATTGACCAGTCATTTTGGTAACAGGTGATCGGCATGTGTCCCGAGATACCGAACACGGGCAAACCTCGTGCAATCGCGGCACACACCATCTCTTGTGCCGTATTTTTTCCATCACATAACACCGTATGGGTGTGAAAATCTCCGAACTTTTCCATATGTTTCGCTTTCTGTTGTCGTGTTTCTATAAAATACCATACAGATTAGATCTGTCTGTTTCACGAGCTTTCGTCCTGCAAATTCTACAACTTATATGTGATATTTAGCTGCACACCATATGAAAATGCTATTTTCAGTGGTCAGACGAGAATATCACATTCATCAAATATCAATGTGCTCCAACGACTCGCCGACATACGTGACCGGATATTTTTCGCGCAAATTCGCATATGCAATTTCATAGTCATCGGAACGCTGTTTTTCGTCTACCATGGCTTTCCAGCGAACCAGCCCTTCACCGACAAAATAAATCAAGTGAATTCCATCTTCGCTTTCTACAATGCCCGTATCGCCGGTTTGACGTGCCAAATCAAAACACCATGCTTCAACATCCGCATTCATACTTCCCGGATAAACCGCTTCATACAACCCGCCGCGAGAACGTGCCGTACTGTCCTCGGAATATTCATGCGCCAAATTTTCAAAATGTCGTTCACTTGGATCCGTGCCCCATTCGGATAAGACCGATTGTGCCTGCGAACGCGCACCGGCAATGGACCCGTAAACAGAAGGGGTGAATAGAATCTGTCGCACATTGACTGTACGCTGTTCGGAACGGCTGGGCAACCGTAGCATGTAAAACACCAGCAAGCGCTGGTTGGTTTGATCATTGTAAACATACGTATCGCCAACCTGTCTGTTCTCCTCAAACGCCCAATCGCCCACGTCATCATACGTATAGGTGCAATTGTACAGTGTGCAGTCCTCCGCACGCTGTGTTGCCTGTTCCTCCGTCATTTCTCCACCGGTTTGGATATAAAAACGGGTAAGTGCCGCGTTAAATTCTTCGGCAGAATGACACTGTGTAAACGTCTGTGCCCATTCTTGTGCCACATTTTCTCCGCCCAAGGTGTCAAAATACAACTCACAGCGAATACAATCATATAGTTCAAAATCCGCCGGACTTGCCTGATAAATCTCCTCGTACTGCGCATCGGTGTATGAAAAAGAATTCATCAGAATCTGCTGATATTTCGATGCCAATGTCAAAAGCTCCAGACAACGCCGCATATCATCTTCCGTGATACGCGGATCCATACGTGCATCCATCCCGCTGTCCATGGTCGTTTGAATGCGGGCGGTGTCGTACTCATCTAAAACAACCCCCGCATCCGTTGCCGCCTGTGCCAGAACCAACATCATCTCCACCTGTTCTTCCGCTGATGTCAGATAAACATCCAGCCATGTACCGTCTTGAAATGATTGTTCCGACAGCTTTTTGTCCGGATCCAGATTGTTGTCTTCAAATTCATCCCCATACAAGTCCAAATCAGACAAATAGGAACTTTTGACAAAATAGGTCATCATTGCATTGTCTACCGACACATCGTCTGTAAACATGCATACCTCTCGTCTCAAATATGTTCCATCGCGACTGTATTTCACATGCAGTGCCACCGCATAGCCCACGGAGGAAAGAATCACCACAGCCAAAACAATGCACAAAATCATGATGACACGGCGGCGCCGGCTCTTTGCCCGTTGTTCGGCTTTTCGCACTTTGAGCTCTTCGATAAATGTCTGTCTCTTTTCCGAAATACTCTGTGGTGACGTTTCTGCACTTGTCGTTTGTCCGTCTGATTTTTTCACGGTTAAAACACTGACTCTGGCTTTCGTTTTTTTCTCTTCAGACTGTTTTTTATCATCCGCTCGGATTTTCTTGTTTTTTGCCATTCCGTTCTCCTCATGTGACCAAATAAATGACAAAGGATGTGCGCCCCGCCAAAATCTGCACTTTGTCTGTGTGAATGACGATTACCGTTTCAAATGAATGTCCATCTGTGGATACGGCATTTTAATCTGCGCCTGATCCAACGCCTGTTTCACGGCACTGTGAATCGCCGCATCTACATCCCAATAGTGCGCCGACTCACTCCAAACTCTCAATGTGAAATCCAAAGAAGACTCACCGTTTTCGCTCAAATGTACCACCGGGGCGGGATCGGACAAAACATAAGGGATCTTTGCTGCCGCATCCAAAAGTGTACGCTCGGTATATGCAATATCGCTGTCATATGCCACGTGAAAGACACAATCCAACCGCCGGATCGGTTCGGTAAAATGATTGATCACAGCGCCATTGCTCAAAGTCCCGTTTGGCAGGGTAATATGTTTTTTGTCATAGGTGACCAAAAGCGTATAAAACACATTGATTTCCCGCACCTCTCCGGCATACTTGTCCGTTTCAATATAATCACCGATCTGAAACGGTTTGAACAGCAAGATCATTAACCCCCCCGCAAAATTGGCCAGCGATCCTTGCAAGGCCAAGCCGATCGCAACACCGGCAGAGGCCAACACCGTGATAAACGAGGTCATGGGAATGCCCAAAATACCAGCTGCAATGATGACCACCAAAACATACAGTAAAATTTTTACTGCACTGTGTAAAAAGCTGTGCACACTCGCGTCCATTTTGGTCAGACGGTTTTTGCGAAACATCGCGTCTACCAATTTTCGGCCCAGCCAAATACCCACAACCAGCACAGCGATCGCGGCGATCAACCGCAACCCCACATGTGTCAAAAGTTGTTCCATCTCCGCCCAGATTCTCTGCCACATGACAAAATACAACTCCTTTTCGAAACGTATTTTTACGCTTTATTGTACCATATTCTACATGCAAAGTAAAGGGTTGACCCAAAGCCCCGCAAATCCGCTCTGTTTGGATTCTGTGAAACAATAGGAAAGATTCCTGTGCAAATACGTAACCGTTCTTTTATTGTTACATAACATTGACAATCAAGCCAAAACATGCTACAATAACCGCGCAAACGATCCGAAAAAATGAAAAGAATCATGTGCTTTTTCACCATTCTTTGGAACGGAAATATCGTAAAACACATGATACAAAACACGGAACAATGATAAAAAGACACGGAGGAAAGGTCATGACACAGCAAGCGCAGACACTGTGCGAAGCATTGCAAGCAAAAAAATACCGCGGTATCATTTTCGATTTAGACGGTGTTTTGGTATCCACCGACGACTGCCATTATCGTGCATGGAAAAAGATGGCGGATGAAGAGGGGATCTATTTTGACCGTACCATCAATGAACGGCTGCGGGGTGTGAGCCGTATGGCGAGTCTGGAAATTATTCTGGAACGCGCGAAAAAAACATACACAGATGAAGAAAAAGTAGAAATGGCAACGCGAAAAAATGAGTATTACAAGCAACTCATCCAAACGCTGACACCCGAAGCGATGTTGCCCGGTGCGCTGGCATTTGTGCATTTTTGCCGCGATTTGGGTATCCGCGTGGCCATTGGTTCTTCTTCGAAAAACACACGTGCCATTTTGACACAGATCGGACAGATCGACGGGTTTGATGCCATTGCGGACGGCAACGATATCACACGATCCAAACCGGCGCCCGACGTCTTCCTCATTGCGGCGCACAAACTGAATTTGCCGCCTGAAAGTTGTATGGTAGTGGAAGATGCAGACGCAGGCGTAGAGGCAGCGCGTGCAGCGGGCATGGACGTACTTGCCGTTGGATATGCCTCCGCCAACCCGGATGCAACCTACCACATGAACAGCCTTGCGCAAGCCATGGAAGAAATTGAAAAAAAACAATAAGCTGAGTTTTCATAACAAGCAAATCTGAGGAGTCTTTGGTAACAACCAAGCAATTGCATTTCTTTGCTACCATTTAACCGTCAAATTTCAAAAGCGCACGGAAAAATTCCGTGCGCTTTTTTATTGATCTTTATTTGTTTTTTGCCCGAAAAAAACACCGTTTGAAACCGAACAGATAGAAACATCAAATAAAAGGTCTGTATATTAAGTCACATCAAGCAGTTGACTGTTTGATGTGCCACGCAATTGATCTATTTTTCCTTTTTGGCACAGCGTTTGGGCGTTGACACACATCACGGGTACTTTGCCACGACGTATTTCTCGCTCATGCAAGGGGACAGAGAGAAAAAATACAACCGCACCTGCCTCATCCACATAATACCAATACGCATCCGGCACTCCTTGCCCGTCGGCGCGACAGATACGACATAAAACATGATAGGCCTGCGGTGCAAGCGTCCGTGCGGAAAGCAAAACCCCACGCAGCGGATCCCACACTTCCCCCACCCGGCGATAATGGGTACGTTTGAGTCCACACCAAAACTGTTCCTCATAGTAAACACTGACATATGACGTATCATAACACCCTTGTGTAAATAGCAATGTCGCTTGTTTGTTACCAGGGGTTTCATCCTGTTCTGTCCACTGGATACAACGGCAAAGATACGCCAATACCAAATGTTCTACATGACGATTGAATTCTTCAAAAAAAGAAACACGCTTATCTTTTTTTCTTACTTTCTTTTGCTTGCCGCCAGCCATGCGCCGTTGCTGCCGGTACATCGCATAAGAAAACGGCAAATGACAAGACGGCAGAGAGACAACTTTTTGCTGCGGTTTTGTATTTGATACACGTGCATGTTCCGCTTTCCTGTTTGTGTCGTGTCGCGTACGCTCCGCCTTGCTTGTTTGTGAATCCTGTACATCCTTTGAAAAATCATGCCGTAAATTCTCAGAAACCGGTACGTTTTTCATAGCGCGACGCGGCTTTTTTTTCTTTTTTGTGTTTGAGACACGTTGTTTTTGCTTGGCAGCGTTTGTTTTTTCGTCAGATAATATTTCTTGTGTTTCCACGGCGTCTTTTGCCCGCTGCGCCCCCCGGCTCTCCGTTTGCAGTACTTCCGCTGTGCGAAACGAATTTGGTACCTTGTCAGGTGTCATCATACTTGACAACAAATTGAAAACGCGCGGAAACAGTTCGTCCAGACGATAGCTTGCTTTCTCTCCTGCTACTGTGGGCACCAAATTCCCCCCATAACACGGTACTGTCAATCTCACACGACAGCTTCCACCACGCGGGAGGCGAATGGTATCACTGCAAACAACCATATGAGCCGGCGGCAGCACCATGCCCGCGCGGCTCTTGCTTTCATCCGTGATTCTTTGTGCTTCTGTCGGCTCCTTCATGTCCCCGCTCTCTCCTTTTTTTGTTTTGCTCTCTATTTCTCGACCGCCAGCATATAAAATACCGCACGCGGTGGACAAACAAAAACATGCCCCACAGCCAGTGTATGCGCTGTGGGGCATGTTGTATGATCATAAATTTTGATAAAAGAGAAAACCGCTCTCTTTGATACGATCAACATATTATTTTAATATTAAGAAACAACAAGATATCTGATTCCCTTGTAAAGCGGAAAAAGTATCATTCTAATTTTTTGTACAACCCTGTCTTTGTTATGCTAACTTGATTTCAAAAGACAGTGTGCCTGCAGCATGTTTCTCAGCCGGTACAAAGAAGCTGTCATCCTGCACATCCAACGTCTCCCCGTTGCACCGCACCGATGCAATGTGCCGATTGCAGACCTTCACGGTAAACGATTCCACCGGACCCATCCCGTGCACCACCGGCTCGGAATTCTGTGCATCCGGTGCGCGTCGACGCCCTGCGTAACTTCCCTGTCTTTCCCCGATCTGCAGCGTACAACAACCTGCACCTTGATCACGCAACACAAATGCGGTTGAAACGATCTGCCCATCCAAATAATCGTTGGTCAAACCATCATCATCCCAAAGTGTAAAGTCGGCGTCGGCACCGACAAATAGTTCCACATCGTAGTGCGTAGGCTGTATTTTTTCAATCCACGGTTGCGGCGTCATTTTCACAACAATGCTTCCCGCACGGACAAACAGCGCGCCGCCGTGTCCTGCCGGGATTTGATACGTCAAGCTCTGTTCCCCATCATATGTCTCACCCGTGAAATAATCGATCCATTCCCCTTTGGGCAACGTGAGATTCATATCGAACACACCCACCAAAAATGCATCGCCGAACAGATAGACATTCTTCACATCGTCATAAGCGGGATTGTCCGGATACATCATGGGCAGCGGGCGTACAATGGGCAATCCGGTCTGATGTGCAACATGTGCCATCGAGTAAATATACGGGAACAGCGCAGAACGCAGCTTGCTGTATTCCCGCACCATTTGTTCCATCTCTTCCGTCAAAAACCACGGCTGCAACCAGTTGTTCCATCCCATATACTGTACCCACGGCGAGAAAAATCCATAGTGCAAGCCGGCGGGCGTTGGATCCATATCACAGGTGACATTGGTATGTCCGCAAAATGCAAAATTGAGCATGGCAATCACGGTATCAAATCCGCCGCCGGTATCGCCGGCCCAGGATGCCGCATATTTCTGCATACCGGCATAGATACAGGGGGTGTAAATCAGTGCGCGTCGACCGTTTGTATACAACTCAAAGTCCTCTTTCATCTGTCGTGCATACAAAACCGGATAAACATTGTGCACCTCATCGTCCAAATATTTCCCGCCCCAAAGCCGGTCGGGATGGTGCAATACCTGCGTACATGCGTCGAGTTTGAATGCGGATGCGCCGTTATCGACAAACCGTTTCAAATGTTCAAACCAAGGTTCGTCTCGTTTGGTAATTTCATCGATGTACACGGCATTGGTAAAATGTGTATCCAAAATTTTCGCACCTTCAAACGAATAGGTCACATTGGGATCGGGTGTTTCTCCCCCGATGCGGCGTTCTTCCTCCCAGAGAAAATCATAATTGATACAAAGCCAGAGACTCAGCTTGAACCCCATATTTTTCAGCGCATTGTAAAAGGTCTGTTCATCCGATGTGTTTTGCGGCTGCCACTCGTTGATGCGGAAACGTTCCGGCGACCATGTCTTTTCCGTGGTAAAGTCATAGGGCTTGCTCATCCACTGCGGTTCCAGCCCAATCATATCGCACGGGATATCCTCCCGACGAAATTCTTTGCAATCATACAGCATGGCGCGCTGATCGGTCATTTCGTTCATGACAAATGTCATACCGTAAAAGGACTTGGGCATGACCATCGGTTTGCCAGTAACTGTGGTTGACAGACAGACATTGTCCACAATACTGCCGCTTTGCGGAAGGAACACATAAAAATCCACCCCGCCTTTCGGCACATCAAGCACCATCAGATCTTTGTCAGCAGCGCCCATATCATAGGTCTGCGGATATGTACTATTGACCAGAATGGAATAACCGTTGCTGCTCAGTACATACGGGACCGGTCCATAAGCGCGGATATTGATCATATTGAGTTGTGCAACCGTTCCGCGGCGCGCAATGCTCTGCCGTGCCTCGTCCCCAATGCCGTACAACCGTTCATTTTCCTCCAACGGAATTTGCAGACGGTATCCGTTGTTGTGATAGACCCCCCCGTTCACACCTTCAATTTTCACACATAGCGGCGCTTGCAAACCTGTGGAAGTAAATGTCACCGTGTGTTGCGTTTTATCCACACACAGAGACGCGTGGGCATACTGCACCTGTATCTGCTGTGCAGATTCTTCCACGGTCCCCTCCAAATCTCCCGGCTCTTCTAAAATGTGATATCGGGAAAGCAAGGATTCCAGGAACTTCCCCCCATCAGACATCATCACTCGAAAAATACCCGGTGCAATGATACGGATCTGAAACTGGCTGTTTGGTGTTTGAAATAAATACATATATGTTTCTCCTTCTGTGATGATAAAATCCTCTATCTGCCAACATATTTGAAAACAGGTTGGTGCACATTGCTTTTCAACAGTTCTGCGCACATATCCATTTAGTTGTTGATATATTGTGTTTTACAGTCTGTCTTTACCTCTTCGCTGTATTGTACCAACAAATCAAAATCACATCCCGTGCAGTGGTTGTTTTGCACCGACACATCGGCCGCATTGGAGACAAAAAACGCACAAGATGCATCCGGTGGACACTGTACCGTATTATTACGGATCACGATGTGGCGATGTAACCCCACAGCGGTCGGCGACTCAGCTGCCACATTGACACTCACGGCCGACGCGCCGTAGGTACGTCCGTAAGAACAAAAACCGCAATTCTGAAATACATTGTTTTCCACAGTCACATCTTCTGTCGCCAATGCTTCTCCCCAGTTCGGTTCTGCAGCGATGTGCACGGCAGAACCGGTGCAGCGATCAAAGAAATTGTTTGCAATCAGGGCATGACGTGTCTTACACAACACACTGCGCGCCAGATGATTGCTCACGCGGTTATAACAGAAGGAAAGCGCGGCAACTTGCGAATCATTTTCAAACATATAGTGCGCCGTGTCTCCCTGTGGCAGCGCATGATCCAGTGTGACGCGGCAAATATCTCCCGCTTCATTGAGACATTCCGTCTGACAAACGGTATATGTGTCAATCAGTGCAAGAGTACGTTTATCCAGCAAACGCAGCACATGCCCCACCTGTGGCACATCCGGCTCCTGTGTATGCGTGCCGTCAGGGGTGACCACATGTATCACAGCAGATGTCTCATCCAACTGCCCCGGGTATTCGGGTGCTGATGTGGGTAAAAAGTAGTAATAATAATTGTGCACATTGATCGCATCATCCCCGTGCCCGATAAACACGCTGTGTTCGACACGGATCGTTCCGCTGCAGCTGGCAAAATGGGTTGCATCGGTGTTGGTGGAAACCCGATACCCGGGAGACGGTACAATATGCAGTCCACGCAAACAGATATCATGGCTGGCAAATCCCGTGATTCCCATACCCGGGTGGTTATGTATGGTAACATCCTGCAAACAGGTATTTTCACTGTGTGAAATCAAAACAGCCGGACGGAAATGATATGTGGTGCAAAAATACAACTCATCTCCCACTTCCTCAGGTAAAAAGCCCCCATGCAGACGATAGCGCAGTCCCGTTGCATCCAACGCTTCCTTTTTGGCATCCCAACCGTGAAAACGACCCGAGAGATAACCGGTTTTCCCGTGAAATGTCATGATACGCGGCGCCGACATAGACAAACGCGGCGGCGTGTGCGGATCAAAGCGGAGAATGCCAACACCCCCGTCTTCCACTTCTTCCACCCAAGCACGACAGAACGGTTTGACAAGATGATCAATTGTCAGCCCGCAAAGTGTCACATTTTTTGCATGGGAAATGGTGATGGGCTCCATATATCCGTCGATCAAAAACACTGCGCCCCAAGCCTCAATACGTACGTCTTGACAGTTTGTCAAATCCAACCCTTTGGTATATGAAAAATGAGGAGAAAACATGGTTGGTTGTGGATTAAACCCATACACACCGTTAAAGACATCCTCCCGGATTTGACGTGCCCGTTTGTCACCAATGATATATTCACCGGCATCAATGACCAGTGTGGTACCGGGATGTTCACGCAGATAATCACCTGCCGCGTGTAAGCGCGCCATCACATCTCCGGAAAAATCGTTGAGAAAAACCGTTTGTGTTTGCTGTGTCTGAAGCATGGAATTGTCTCCTTGTATGTATGTTTGGCAGCACCCGTATCGGGCACAGGATAAACCGAAGCGATATCCGATAAAACATCGACTGGAAATCTATCCAAGTTAGGATGGAAACGTGATCCGGGAACCCGTATACATTCCCGTTCATTTTAACATAAATCACGCAACGGCGCAAGGGGAAGAGAAAAATCGACACGGGGCAAACCTGTTGTCGTTTGTTATATCATATTTTCTCGTTTTTTGTCATACGATACAACAAATGGGAATATTCGATTCGCTTTTCAAAAAATCAGGTATGACTGCATATCTCAGTAAACACAGTTTCCCCCGCAAAAAGCAGCAAGGAAACACATCTGTGCATCTGCGGGGAATTGATTTTTTTATAGTTACATCTTTGGATATCGATACAACATTTACACGTTGCGGGAGGAGAAAAAATGTTACTGGAAACATTCGGCTATGTGTTGTGGCGCTTTTTGTTTATGTTTTTGAAAGTCTCACCAAGCGGCTCTTTCCCGCCTCCTCTGTCAAGAGAAAAAGAACAAGCATTGTTTTGCGATATGGCAAACGGAGACCAAAAAGCACGAGAAACGCTGATTTGTCATAATTTGCGCTTGGTCGCACATATCGTCAAAAAATATTATCCCTCTGCCACAGACCAGGAAGAACTGGTATCCATTGGCACCATAGGTTTAATCAAAGCCATTGACACGTTCGATGCAAGCAAAGGAGCACGGTTTGCCACCTATGCGGGTCGGTGTGTACAAAATGAAATTCTCATGCATTTTCGGGCACAGAAAAAACTGGGTGCTGAGGTTTCCATTGATGAAACAATCGATACAGACAAAGACGGAAATCCCATGACTTATATGGATATCATTCATATAGAAGATACCATCGTGGAAGACTTGGACACACGCCTGCGTTCGCAAAGTGCACTCAGAGCGATGTGTCGCGTGCTGGATCGACGCGAACGGCAAATTTTAATTTTACGTTATGGACTGCAAGGAGATGCGCCCCTCACCCAACGCGCCGTTGCGCAAAAACTGCACATTTCCCGCTCCTATGTTTCCCGTATAGAAAAAAACGCATTGGAAAAGGTGCGCCGTGCGCTCAAACAAAGCGGATATTAAACCTTCCCGATTGTCTATCTTCTCCCATTCTAAAATACATTCTGCCATCTTGTATGTTCCATGCAATCATTGTGAAACATCGCGATACCACGTTTAGCAGAGTATACATCGTCAACGTTCATTTTCATAACAATCTCGTGCTTTGTGATACGAAAAACACAAGATCGCACACGAGAAACGAAAGGCGGTACGAAAAACACAAAAAAAAGTACATAGAAGCAGACAATCTGCATTGGCAGGTGAAAAAAGAATATCACAAAAACAAACCGTCGGAACGGCCCCATGGCTGTTCCGACGGTATTTTATTCAGTTAGCGGAAAAATCAATCCGATTCTTCCTTATCTTGTTCTTCCTCGTTTTGCGGATCCCGCACCTGGACTTCAATTTCCTGCGCCATCAAATCATCTGCTTTGGTAATCGTAATATCCAGGTTTTCATAACGAAATGAATAACCCTGTTCCGGGATATCACCGATCTGTTCCGTCAGCCATCCGTTGACCGTAGTCGCTTCCGTTTCTTCATCCGGTGACAGATCAAAAAATGTAAAGAAGTCTTCAATGTTGGCAGAACACAAAACACGAAACGCATGGTCCCCAATCTGCGTAAAGTCTTCAATCGCTTCGTCGCGTTCGTCCCAAATTTCGCCCACCAACTCTTCCAAAATATCCTCGATCGTCACAATGCCTGCCGTCTCGCCGTATTCATTGACCACCACCACAATGTGGTTGTGTTCACGCTGCATATCTTTGAGCAGCGCATCCAGATGTGCCGCCTCCGGTACAAACGTAGGGGGAAACATCGCCTGCTCCAACGTAAAATCAGGACGGTTGTGTTTGAGCAAATAGTCGCGGGTATGCAAAATACCCACAATATTATCCGTGGTATCCGCATAAACGGGAATACGGGAATATCCCTCTTCCTCGATGTTTTTCATGATCTCTTCTTCGCTCGCATTGACAGAGAGCAAGACCAGTGCACGACGGGGAGTCATCACATCCTCCGCGGTCATACCATCCAGCTTGAATACATTTTTTATGTACTCAATGTCGTTTTGTTTCAGCGTTCCTTCATCAGCACCCGCATCCAGCATCAAGACAATGTCTTCCTCGGATACCGGCTCTTCTTTTTCATGCGGATCAATGCCGAACAAACGCAATACGCCATTGGTAGAAACCGACAACAGCCAAATGATGGGACGCAAAAGCACTGCCAATCCGGAAATGATTCCACAGACCATTTCGGCAAGCTTTTCCTTGTGCTTCATGGCAATGCGTTTGGGTACCAATTCACCCAAAACAAGCGTGAAAAATGACAAAATAATCGTAATTAAAATCACAGATACGGTATCAATGAGATTCAAATACGATGCAGGAATATCAAATGTTCGAACAATCACGCCGGAAAGTCGCTCGGCAAAGTTATCGGCAGCAAACGCCGACCCCAAAAATCCGGCAAGCGTAATGCCGATCTGAATGGTGGAGAGAAAGCGCGTGGGCTCCTCTATCATCTTAAGCATTTTCACAGCTTTTTTATCGCCATCCTCGGCGCGCGCTTTGACCTTTTTTTCATTTAAGGAAATCACCGCGATCTCCGTCGCTGCAAAAAATGCATTGAGCAATATCAAAATGAGTTGTAACAACAGCTGCTGTATGATGTCAGCCATAGAAAAAATTCGCCTCCGAAATTGTAAAAAATAGGTAATTTGTCTTGTTTTATGCCATGTTCATCCTATCATCATTCGTTGTATTGAACGCGGCAAACACGGCAGAAAACCAACCGATTGCAGATACCATCACAATTCCGGAAAACATCATGTGCGAAAATCGTCACACAGCTGCTACTTCGGGGCAGCGGATCCACAAAACCATCTCCTTTCTTTCGTGCTATCATTTTATGCTTCTCTGATGTGTTCTTATTTGTTTTCTTTTGATTGTTTTTGTCTTTTCTTGACAGAAAAACCAAAATATTTGTAGGAGAAACACAAAAGTACGAGGTTATCATAGCATAAATCATGCACAAAGTCAATAAATTGTATCAAATTACCTTTCATCTCCCGCTTTTTCCAAATCTTAAAACGTTTTGATCAGATACAAATGGAAAAAGCTATTGACAAACAGTTGATTTTTTTATATGATAAGGGAGGATTGTAACGCTGTCAGAAAGATCGAATGACAGCAAACAGATATCTTGGAACATGCAAACGCAAAACGATCGGAGGACGTATCATGTACGAGCAATTCAAACAAATTTTGATGGAACAGATGAACATCGACGAGGATCAGATCACAGAAGATGCACAGCTGGTTGCTGACTTGGGTATTAACTCATTGGAGTTGGCGGATTTGGTCTACAACTGTGAAGAAAAATTTGGTATTGAGATCGATGAAGATGCTTACCAACATTTTTCCACTGTGGGCGATGTCGTAAAATATTTGGAATCGGTAAAACCGGAATAATCAATGAAGTTCTTATAATCAATAGAACCACCGTCTAATCACACATCACACAAAAAAATCCCGCGCACACCGTGAAACGGAAGTGCGCGGGATTTTTCTTTTTTCACATATCTGTTAACGGGCAAACAACACAAACAAATTTATTTGTATGTTGTCAACAGATCAATAAATTCACCTAAAAAATCAGCCTGCGGCATGAACGATGGTTGTAAAATCAGCAGTTTTCAGAGAAGCACCGCCAATCAGTCCACCGTCGACATCTTCTTTTTCCAACAGTTCCGCTGCATTTTTTGCATTCATGGAACCGCCGTACAAAATACTGGTTGCCTGCGCAACATTGTCACCATACAGAGATGCAATGACATCACGAATGATCTTGCAAACCTCCTGTGCCTGTTCTGCCGTGGCGGTCTTTCCGGTGCCAATGGCCCATACAGGTTCGTAGGCAATGATTACTCGTTTCATCTCATCCGCATCCAATCCAAGCAAAGCGATTTTTGTTTGCATGGAAACAATTTCAGCCGTAATCCCTTGTTCCCGCTGCTCAAGCGTTTCACCTACACAAGTAATTGCGTTCAAACCGGCCGCCACTGCTGCCTTTGTGCGCAAATTTACCGTGTGATCCGTCTCGCCAAAGTACTGACGACGTTCGCTGTGCCCGATGACAACATGGGTCACACCCGCCTCGGTCAGCATCTGTGCGCTGATTTCACCGGTGAACGCTCCCTTTTCTTCAAAGTGAACATTCTCTGCACCCACGTGAATGTTCGTGCCCGCTGTGGCTGCCACTGCAGCCGGAATATCAATGGCGGGAACGCAAAGAACAACATCACAAGCAGCGTCTGTGACCATGGGAGTAAGTTCTTTCATAAACGCCGTCGTCTGAGACGGGGTCATGTTCATTTTCCAGTTACCCGCAATCACGGTTTTGCGTAAATTTCGATTCATTTCCATTTGCCTCCAACGTCAAAAACAGTTTTTCTCAGCGGTCATTCAAGCAAGCGATACCGGGCAGTTCTTTTCCTTCCAAGAACTCCAAGGAAGCGCCGCCGCCTGTGGAAATGTGCGTCATCTTATCCGCAAAGCCCAATTTTTCAATTGCCGCAGCAGAGTCACCGCCGCCGATGATGGAAACCGCACCGCTTTCAGCAACGGCCGTTGCAACCGTCTCTGTACCTGCGGCGAAGTTTTTCCACTCGGATACACCCATCGGGCCGTTCCAAACGACCGTACCGGAACCCTGAATCGTCTTTGCAAACAACTCACGCGTGACAGGACCGATATCCAGACCCATCCAACCATCGGGAATGGAATCGGAATAAATGGTCATATGCGTGGTATTTTCATCATAGGTGCGTCCAATCTCGTTGTCAACAGGAATCAGGAAGTTGACACCCTTTTCCTCTGCCTTCTTCAAGACTTCGTTGGCCACATCCAATTTATCCTCTTCACAGATCGAGGAACCGGTCTTATTGCCCAAAGCGCGGAAGAACGTATACGCCATACCACCCCCGACAATGAGCGTGTCGACCTTATCCAACAAGTTATTGATGACACCGATTTTATCAGAAACTTTCGCACCGCCCAAAATCGCGACAAACGGACGCTTTGGATCTTCCAATGCTTTTCCCATGATGCTGATCTCTTTTTGGATCAGATAGCCGCAAACAGCAACATCCAGATAATCAGCCACACCGGCGGTGGAAGCATGGGCTCTGTGTGCGGAACCGAACGCATCGTTCACAAAAATGTCCGCCATGGATGCCAATTCTTTTGACATTTCGGGATCATTCTTCGTCTCACGTGGGTCAAAACGTGTATTTTCCAACAACAATACATCGCCATTTTGCAGCGCAGCTGCTTTTGCCTTTGCGTCGGGACCGGTTACATCTGTTGCAAACACAACTTCTTTGCCCAAAAGCTCGCTGAGCCGCTTTGCAACGGGCGCCAATGTATATTTCTGACGGTCTTCTTCCGTCTTGGGCTTGCCCATATGCGAACACAAAATCACTTTTGCGCCATGGTCAATCAGATACTGAATGGTAGGCAAAGCGGAAACGATTCTTTTTTCACTGGTAATTTTACCGTCTTTCATGGGTACGTTGAAATCACAACGAACCAGTGCACGTTTTCCGGTAACGTCAATGTCTTCAATCGATTTCTTGTTGTAGGTCATAACAATTCCTCCGCATCTTCTATATTTATAGTAATTTTTTTATTTTAATCAGTTGCAGTATAACACACACCTATTCGCTTGTCAAGCAAATATCGCCAAAATTGACAAAAAATATACAATCTCATTTACTTGTTTTTTGCGTGCGCATTCCAAAGAAAAAACGAAAAAATGATCTCGATCATTCCCGACCAATCTCAGCAAAATGTACAATGCGTTCCGAAAGCGCAGGATATGCCGCCATCGTTTTTTTCGAAAACATGCCATCCTCTCGCTTCATTGATGCGGCGCGCTCATGACCGATCAACGCATAGGTGGCATCAATCAGATGTGTAAAAGCGGGATCCGTCAATTTTTTGCACACAAAAGACTGACGCGGGGAATTGATATCCTCACCACTGATTTCAAAAAAGCCATACTGCGCACACAGCTCCATCACGCGCTGCAGTTGTTGCGGTGTGTTGCGTGTAGGCATATACGTCACGGCTTGAAAACCGAGATTTTTAAGGGTATCAAACAACAACGGCAAATATGCATCTTCAAATTGCTGCGCTTTCTTGTCGCCTGTCACGCTGTCCCCCACATCACCCAAATAGGCATAGGCTGAGATCGCACCTGTTTCGCGGCACAAGGCCACAAAATCCTCCACCCGCGGCAACTCCTCGTGGGCATCCACATAAATTTTTCCGATCAGTTCACTTTTTAATACGCCCAACACGTCGTACGCCGTGTATGCGGGATCATTTTGCATCAGATTCTCCCGCACTTTGTCCGATAACAACAGCGCCATATCTGTCTGTAAAAACGTGCACAGCGCCGCAGGGTCATCAAAACGCGCACAAATCTTCTTTGCCAAAGCGAAAAGCAAATGGCGCTCTGTCACACTGCCGCCGGCATCATACAGCGAAAGCGGCAACACATCGTTTTCAAATGAAATTTCCAGCCCCAGCGGGGAAAGCAGGTCATTGAGACGTTCCACCATGATTTGATTCCGTCGATTGCGCGCTGCGCGATAGGGCGCCATGAACGAAGCAATCGTATCATAGGCATCATGAGGAATCCCGTGCATGGCAACATACGCCACACCCACTTGATCCGGGTTGTTCAGTCGCCGCATCCCAAGCGGGGTATGCGCCATTTGTACGCGAAGTTCCATACCGGTGGTCACCGGCATATGCAAAATCTCGCCGGCACGCAAAAATTCACGTGCACCGCCCACACTGTCATGATCCATAATACCCGCTGTCTTCAGTCCGCTCTGCCAAGCGCGGTATAACGCCATGGTAGGCGAATACGGAGAAAAAGAATAGGTGGTATGGATATGGTTATTGACAAAGGGCGTCTGCGGCGGTGCGGGCAGTTCTCCTTTTTGCGTACGTGTATCAATCTCGGAAAGGGTATCCAGTCGTACGGAAAGATCGGGATCGTTCAATCTTTCGATCCGTCCCACCCCCTCGCTTGATTGTGCCGTTTTGCTTGGTTGCTTTTCTTGTTCACTCATATTGATTCCTTTCTCACACGGATATCTCCACCGCAGGCCGCACACAACTGGTACGGGATCACAAAAGATGAGACAATGTGTCAAAACTCCATAAAACAAGCGGTATTATAAAATAAAATCAAATTGGAAGTCATACATGGAAACGGTATCACCATCTTGCACGCCGTATTCCTGCATCTTTTCAAACACACCGTTTTGTCGCAGCACGCGTTCAAAATAATTGAGCGATTCGCGATCGCTGAAATTGATTGAACCCATCAAACGATACAACCATTCTGCTTCCACGTAATAAATACCATCGTCCCCGCGATGAATTTCAAAGGAACGATCGGTGGGGTCCGTTTCTTTGGGCGCTACATAATCCGGCTCGTAAATGGTGAGCGGGGGCAATGTCTGTAACAGGCGCGCGGTCTTTGCCACCAATGTTTTCAGATTTTCTCCGGTCAGCGCAGAAACATATACGACCTCCCAGCCGTTTTGCGCCGCATATTCTTCCAGATTTTCACGCAGATGTTGTACTGTGTTGTCCGTCTGTGGTGCGGTCTGCTCTTCTTCCCAAAGCAAATCCGCTTTGTTGGCAACAATGATTTGCGGGCGTTGTAACAGATCGGGGGAATAACGTTCCAACTCGCCATTGATCGTGCGGATGGCAGAAACCGGATCAAGATCCGTCCCAGACACGTCTACCACATGCAAAAACAGACGACAACGATCCACATGCCGCAAAAACGCATGTCCCAATCCTTTGCCCTCGCTGGCGCCCTCAATGAGTCCCGGAATATCAGCCACCACAAATCCATTGCCTTCGTTTCCCAGCGCAACCACACCCAGATTGGGAGAAAGCGTTGTAAATGCATAATCGGCAATTTCAGGGCGTGCAGCGGAAATCTTAGACAAAATGGAAGACTTTCCAACATTGGGCAAGCCAACCAACCCCACATCTGCCAGCATTTTGAGTTCCAGAAGTACGCGTGCACTTTTTCCCGGCAATCCATTTTTGGCAAAGCGCGGAATCTGTCTTGTGGGCGTGGCAAAATGACGATTGCCCCAACCGCCGTTCCCACCGCGTAAAAACACATACGGTTCACAACGACTCATATCTTTGATCACCGCGCCGCTGTCCGGATCCTTAATCAGCGTTCCTTCCGGTACGCGTAAAACCAGATCCGTCCCGTTTTTGCCGTGACATTTCGATGCCTTTCCGTTTTCGCCGTTTTCAGCCGCAAATTTTCGGTGATAACGATAATCCAAAAGTGTATTTTTTCCCTTGTCGATCTCAAATACGACATTGCCGCCGCGTCCGCCGTCCCCGCCGTCAGGGCCGCCGTTGGCAACATATTTTTCCCGGTGAAAGGAGATACAACCGTTTCCGCCGTCGCCTGCTTTCACTTCTATGATGACATGATCCAATAACATATTGTTTGCCTTTCCCTTTTCGAAATGCAGATCATATTTGATATGACTGCAACGTCGTTGCCCGCGCACATCGACGACAACCCAAGTACAACCTGTTTTTGGCGCCTTTCTTTGCTCACACAATACCCCAAAACGGCACATTGGGTCAAAAACGTGTCTATTTTGTGCGCCCGTCCTTTACCGTATCCGTGTTCGGTGCCCCAATATCAGCCGCGCCGATCATACGCAACAGCATAGCCTCGTCAAGAATGGGTACTTGCAGTTCCTGCGCCCGCGCCAGTTTGGATCCGGCATCCGCACCCGCCACGACATAGGATGTATTTTTGGAAACAGAAGAGCTGACCTTGCCCCCTTGTGCTTCAATCATTGCCGTCGCTTCCCGCCGCCCCAATGTGGGCAGCGTACCGGTGAGCACAAAACGTTTTCCTGCAAGCGCTTGTCCGGTTTGCTGTATCTCCATGGTCATTTTCACGCCTGCATCTGCCAGCCGGCGGATCAGCGCGCGGGACTGCGGATGTGAAAAATACGAACAAATATTTCGCGCCGTGATCTCTCCCACGTCTTGTACCGTACACAAGGTCTCCTCGTCCGCCGCCATCAGCATCTCCATGGTGCCAAACCGCTGCGCCAGATTTTTTGCCATCTTCTGCCCAACCTGACGGATCCCCAACGCAAAGATCACCCGATCCAACCCCGCCGTTTTGGAACGTGCAATGGCAGAAACAAGATTTTGCGCACTCTTTTCGCCCATGCGTTCCAAGTCCTGCAATTGTTCTTTATCAAGCGTATACAAATCCGCGGGATCGTGCACCAAGCCCTCGTCTTTGAGTTTTTGTAAGATCGATACACCCAGCCCATCGATGTTCATCGCATCGCGTGAGACAAAATGCTCCAAAGAACGAAGCAACTGTGCGGGGCAGGCACCGTTGGTGCAGCGTACCGCCGCCTCTTCGTCCCGTTGTACGGGCTCACCGCAGCAGGGACAAACCGTGGGCATTTGATATTCCACCGCACCTGCCGCACGTTTCTCTTTGCATACACCGACAATCTCGGGAATGATATCTCCCGCTTTTTGCACACGCACCGTGTCACCCACACGAATATCCAGACGTCGGATATAATCAATATTGTGCAACGTGGCACGGCTGACTGTGGTTCCCGCCAAACGCACGGGACGCAGCACTGCATTTGGCGTGAGCACGCCGGTTCGGCCGATCTGTACGGTGATGTCCTCCAAAACCGTCTCTTTGACCTCCGGCGGAAATTTATAAGCAAATGCCCATTTCGGCGTCGCTGCATTTTCTCCGATCAGAGGACGCAATGCAAGCGTATCCACTTTCACCACAGCACCGTCGATGTCAAACGATAACGTATCGCGCGCCTGACCGATGCGCAAAACCTGCGCCATAATTTCATCCGCTGTTTTGCAGCGCACCGGGTGCGGCAGCGTGACAAACCCCATTCGTTGCAGCGCTTCCAAACTTTCGATATGAGAGGTAAACGTCAGACCCTGTACTGCCTGTACATTAAAGACAAAAATATCAAGTCCACGCGCCGCGGTCACACGGGAATCCAGCTGCCGCAGCGACCCCGCCGCCGCGTTGCGCGGATTGGCAAACAGCGGTTTTCCCGCCTCCTCCTGCCGCCGATTCAGTTCTTCAAAGTTGCGATGGGACATGTACACCTCGCCGCGCACTTCCAGATACGGCGGCGCATCATGCAAGGTAAGCGGCACGGAACGGATGGTTTTGAGATTCTCTGTCACGTCCTCCCCGACAATCCCATCACCGCGCGTGGACCCACGCACAAAGACACCGTCGCGGTATTCCAGTGAAACCGACAACCCGTCGATCTTCACTTCTACACTGTATCCGTGATCCCCGCCCGCGTTATCAATCGCCTCATCGATTTTTGCAACGGCTTGACGCAGCTCCGCTTCGGAAAACACATCCTGCAAACTGTCCATATGCACCGTGTGCGTCACTTTTTCAAACCGATCCAATGCCGCGCCCCCGACGCGCCGCGTCGGAGAGGCCGGATCGTCAAACTGCGGATATTGCTCTTCCAGCCCTTTTAATTCATAAAACAGCTTGTCATAGTCATAATCCGAAATTTCCGGCGCATCCTCAATATAATATTTTCGACTGTGATATTCTACCTCGCGGCGCAGTTTTGCAATGCGCGCCTGTACCTGTGCCAGATCTGCATCCGCCCGCTGCGCGCCGTTTTCATGTTGTTTTGCCGGTGCCTGCTGCGCCTCCTGCGCGACCTGTTTTTCCTGCCCCATTGCACTGCCCTCCTCCGGTTGGTGCTGCCATCAGCCATATCCATAAGATCGAGTTGATCTGACCGTTTCCACTGTGCTTTTCTTTCCGGTTATTTTCCGTTCGCCTATTTATTTTACCACAATTTTATTTATTTTACCATTTTTTTGGGCAATTGAAAAGAGGAAGAAACAAAGTAGAGAGTTCTAACCCGCTTTTTGGGGTATTTTTGATTCATTCGCTTGATCTTGTTTTTCAATATCTTTGTCCAAAACGGACTACCGCTGCAAAAAAGACGCCCCGTATGGGACGTCTTTTTTCGGCTTTTTTCACCAAAGTCATAGAGAGCAACATAGACAAAAACATGTAACATACACCATTCCGGCAACTACTGCGCCGTGTACGGGCCGATGTCGGTCCAATCGGATACCTCGCATTGATCATCGTCATTATTTCCCGTCGCCACAACCGTACCGTCGGATTTCAGACCGACCGTGTAACTATTTCCTGCCGATACCGCAACGATATCCGTCCAACCGGAAACACTACCTTGACCGTTTCCATTTCTACCTGTTGCCGTAACTGTCCCATCAGATTTTAGGCCAATTGTGTGATAGTTTCCTGCCGATACCACAACGATATCTGTCCAATCGGAGACATCACATTGACCAGACCAATTCGTCCCTGCCGCCACAACTGTACCGTCAGATTTCAGACCGACCGTGTGAGATCTCCCTGCTGACACAGCAACGATATCTGTCCAATCAGACACATTACATTGACCCCTGTTATTGTTCCCCGTCGTCACAACCGTGCCGTCGGATTTCAGACCGACCGTGTAACTACTTCCTGCCGATACGGCGACGATATCCGTCCAGCCCGATACGTCACATTGACCACTATGATTGTACCCCGTCGCCACCACCGTGCCGTCGGATTTCAGACCGACCGTATGACTACTTCCTGCTGATACCGCAACGATATCTGCCCAGTCGGAGACATTACATTCACCATCGCCATTCCATCCCGTCGCCACAACCATGCCGTCCGATTTCAATCCGACTGTGTAATCATCCCCTGCCGATACCGCAACGATATCCGTCCAGCTCGATATGTCGCGTTGACCAAAGCTATTGTTCCCCGTCGCTGCAACCATGCCGTCCGATTTCAGACCGACCGTGTGATTACTTCCTGCCGCAATCGTCGGCATCGGTATTTGGTTGATCAGATCCGTCAGAATCATGCGTGTATCCTCATAATTTCCGGCTTTTTGAAATGCAGCAATTGCTCCCATGTCATCTCCCGCCGCGCGCAGCGCGATACCGTTTTCATAATATATCGCTAAAATTTGCAAAATTTGCTCTTCCGCGTCACTGTAACCATCCGCTTTTTCAAATTGAGCAATGGCGGCATCATATTCTCCCGCCTCGCGTAACGCAACACCGTTTGCATAATATGTCGCTAAAATCTGCTCCTCTGCATCGCTATAGCTGCCCGCCTTTTCAAATTGGGCAATGGCGCTGTCATATTCTCCCGCATCGCGCAGCGTTTCTCCCCGGTGATAATGATAAGACGGAATCAGTACCATATTTAAGACAATCACAAACACAAGAATGACTGCTGCAACAGGTGCAACAATCGCCGCGATTTTACGATTTCTCTTTTTGCGTTTTTCCTCCGCTTCCGCCTCCTGCCTTAATACCTCGATGCGTTTCCGGCACAGTTCTGCACGCTGATCAGCGTCTTTCCAACCGGAGACGCTCTCAAACAGTTTGACTGCCTGGTGCAAGGCTGGAATGGTATCTTTCGACTGTTCCGCCGCGCCTTTTTCCAGCGCATAATCTTTTACTTTTTCATCAATGCGTGCCTGACATGCCACCGCGCGCTGATCGGCGTCCTTCCAATTCGGAATTTGCGCGTATAATTTGATGGCCTCTTCCAACTGTGGAACGCTGTCCTCTTCTTGCGCTGCGATAGCAGTCGTTAATATATGATTCTTTTGCGCGGAAGATGCGCAATCCATCATCTTCGTTTTCAATTTCGGATCCGCAAAACGCAGCACTTTTTTATAATGCTCGTTTTCGTCAAACGGCGTACTGGTCTCCATCAATTCTTCAAACGTATGGCAATGCAGAGCCGCTAACAGTTTACCCAAATACGCACGTGCTTCCTTGGGTTCGCGATCAAGTACTTTTTCACAGTATTCGTCCGCTTCTTCCCAGGCACCATCCTCCAAAAACAGGTATGCACGCTCCAACAAAGGTGCAATCGTTACAACCGTGTTTGATACAGGATTATTTTTCGATGTATCTGCTATATCACCAGGATTTGGATTTATATTTTGAGTAGTATCTTTTGATAAAATCTTGCGAATGCCGCGGATCAAATCCTGCATAAAGCCCAGTTTGGACATATCCTGCGCCTGCAGGTGTGAAAACTCCTCAGGCAAGTCGTACGGGTCCATGTCGCGGTACGCCGGAATCAATACGCGCGGGCTGCCGTTCCCCGTCCCGTTCTTCTCATTTCGGATCAGCGCCAGATATCTCGACCACTCGTTTTTCACCCACACCGCGTTGAAATACTCCGGTTTCGTTCCGATTACTACCATCACCCGCGCGGAGTTCAACGCCGCAAAGATGTATGGTTCATATGCCGTGCCCAGTTTGTCCTCCAATGTGATCCGGGCAAAAAAGACTTTGAATCCGGCACGCGTCAATTCATGGTACAATTCATTTGCCAACACGCTGTCCGGCGTGCGCCGGCCGCTGTCGTCCGTTTCCTTATAGCAGATGAAAACGTCAAAGGGCTCCTCCTTTTGGGAAATGGCCAAAATCCCCTTTTGGATCTCATTGATGGTCTCTGCCTCTGCACGATACACCGCTTTTTGTGCCTCATCCGCATGTGCCAGCGCGCTTTTATAATCCTCATCGTCAAAAATCGAGGTAAACTGCGTGCGGTTGATGGTGGGCATACGCCTGTGTGTAGACGGGTCTTCCACATATTCAATCCCGTACCGGCACAGAACCAGCGACCAATATGCCTCGGCATCCGTACTGTCTTCGTTGAGAATCTGCTCATAGATTCCCATCGCTTTGTCAAATTCATTGTTGCGCCGAAAATGATTGGCGCGGTCGTACATCTGGGCGCGCCGCTCGTCGTCCAGCTTTGGCAGCGTCTGCGTCGTCCCGCAGTACTCACACTCCGCCGTACTCTGTCCCGCTCCTACATTCAGTGTCGCCCCGCACATCTTACATTTGAATATTGCCATCGTTTTTACCCCAATCTTTGTATAATCAGAAAATATATATCAAAGAAATCCACAGAGCTGAAATATCATGTCTCGTCATGCTGCCCCTTTTTAAAAAATCCGGTCGAACCGGGGAAAAAGGGGCAGCTTTGCTTACATTATTTAGACAATTTACATTTTCTGCCGCGGTCTTGTATCAAAATCACGGTTTGTTCCGCAGCCTGAACGATCGCCGCCGCATCTTCCGTTTGTACCGTGCGGGCAAGGACATCAAACTGCGTAGAGATTTTGCGCTCTATTTCCGCCAATGCATCATTTGACATCGGATCCGCATAGCGCAGAGCCTCATAGACCGCGCGGCATGCCGTTTGCGCCTGTGTTCCCGCCGCACGCGCAACAAGCCCCTCAGCCTCGGCGGTCATTGCTTTCAGCCACTGTGTTTGCTGCCGGATTTTCGTATCCAACGGAGATACAAAATCCCCAACCGCTTTGGCACGCAATACGGCGATGGCGGTACACGCCAGCACCACAGCACACAAAATGACGCCGATCCAATACGGCAGAGGGGAAAGAAACATACATAGTCCGCCAAACAAAAATGACAACACAAGACCCATGTAGCTTACTCGAAACAGGGGCAATCGATAAAACAATTTTTGCAAATTGTCCGCCCGGAACGCCACAATCGCGCAGACCAGCTGCCCGACAAATGCAAGCGTGATCACAACATAACCGATCCAAAACGAAGCGGTGTATTTTTCCTGTCCGGCCCAGCCGGGGGAGACAAATGCGATCACTTCAAACAGTACCAACAGCACTGCCCAAATACTCAGATAAAATCGAAATCCTTTTTTCATGTTCATTCCTCCTCGCGTTTTGCGCCACATTTCGGACAGAACTTGCCCGGCCGCTCAAATACATATCCGCATTTGGGGCACTTTTCTTTCTTTTGTTCCTCGACTTTTGCACCGCATTCTTCGCAAAATGCCGCATCGGGGCTCAATTTGGCACCGCAGTTTTCACAAAACGCATCTACCGTTGTGCTCACCGCTGTCGGAGCTTGTGCTGCACCGACCGCGTCGTTCATCATACCGCCGACCATTCCGCCCACGGCTCCGCCGACACCGGCCATCGTACCCAGACCAACACCCATGTTGGTAAATTCTCCAACCGCCTCGTTTTCAGCCACTTTTTCAGCCACATCAAAACCGCGTTCCTGTTGATACGTGTACCCCTCCTGCGCACGTTTTTGGGCAAGGGCCTGAGAAGCAATCACCGTTTTCTGTGCCTCCGTTTGCGCATGGATGACCTCGGTCTGCTGCCGCAATTTTGCTTCGGCGATATCGGCATACTGACGGAAGTGCAATTCCTTAAATTTCTCGTACTGCTTTTCCCCGTCGGGTTTGGCAATATTGGTGACAAAAAACTGCGTAAGCGTCACGCCATACTGTGCAAAATCAGGTATCAACAGCGTTTTTATGCTGTCTGAGAAACGTGACAGTTCCTCATCGATTTCAAAAATATTGATCGCATTGGTCTTCATCACCTGCGCAATGTACGTCTTGACACGCGACATCAAAACGGCGCGAAAATATGAAGTGAGATGTTCGCGGTCTAATACGCGTTCTGTGCCGACCAATTTAATCAACAGCTTGCGACTGTCTGCAGCCTGCAAACTCATTTCGCCCGATGCCCCGATGGAAAGCGGAAACCCATAGGTCGGTTCGATGTACTGTACGCGACTGTCTGTGCCCCATTTGATTGCCATCTGCTCCGTCTTATTGATAAAATAAACCTCACAATGAAACGGCGAGGTATCTCCGGTGCTGCGGTTGAGGATTTTGCCCAATTTTGGAATATTTTGCGTTTCTAACGTATACCGCCCGGGTCCGAACAAATCCAGTGTCTGACCATTCATAAAAAAAATTGCCTCTTGAGACTCATGAACGATTAGCTGTGTCAGGCTGTTGAAATCCTCCGAAGGATGTTTCCAGATAAAAGTACTGTTGTCCCCTTCATATTTGATCACTTCTGCAATTTGCGCCATAGGTATCTTCCTCCCGTCAATTGTTTTTCACTTTGCTTCTTCTTTATGTTTTGGTATTATGATTTTTCCACTTACACAAACTCGATTGCAAAACAACAAATGTCAAAGAAACGTCAGAATACAAAAAGCAAATCACCATTTCGCAAAAACATGAAAAGAGAAAAGCTTTTCTTTCCTTTTATTTTATTACATATCTGAAACAATGTCAACGATATTTGTAAATATATGTATAATTATGTCAAATTTTAGCTAATTATGAGATATATTTTTATCTTATCAAAGAATCATAGTACATAAAAAACTTCCGGTTGCATATGCAACCGGAAGTAGAAAATTTTGTATTTGAAACATAAATACCGTTGCTAAAATTTTTTACTCGTAAAATTTAACTCAATTCCAACATACCGTGATACAACCGATAATACATCCCTTTTTGTGCCAACAAGTCTTCATGACTGCCGCGCTCCACAATCTCTCCATGTTCCAATACCATAATCGCATCGGCATTGCGCACGGTGGACAACCGATGGGCGATCACAAACACCGTGCGTCCCTCCATCAACTGATCCATTCCCTTTTCAATCAATGCCTCCGTGCGCGTATCAATGGAAGATGTCGCCTCATCCAAAATCAATACGGGCGGATCTGCAATCGCAGCGCGCGCAATGGCCAACAACTGACGCTGGCCCTGAGAAAGATTGGCGCCGTCAGACGTAATCATCGTATCGTATCCGCGCGGTAGGCGGCGAATGTATGAATCCGCATTGGCAACCCGTGCGGCTGCGCGGATCTCTTCCATGGTGGCGTCCAGCTTTCCAAAACGGATATTTTCTGCAATCGTGCCGGTGAACAGATGCGTATCCTGCAATACAATGCCAAGCGAACGGCGCAAGGAGTCTTTTTTGATCCGTCTGACATCGAATCCATCGTACACGACACACCCGCCCTGCACGTCATAAAAACGGTTGATTAAATTGGTGATGGTGGTCTTTCCGGCACCGGTAGAACCGACAAACGCGATCTTTTGTCCGGGTTTGGCGTACAGACTGATATGTTTTAAGATCTCATGACCGGGATCATATCCAAAATCAACATCATCAAAGCGCACATCTCCACGCAGCGGCACACAGGTACCATCGGGCGTTTTCCATGCCCATTGCTTGGGAGAGGTTTGATTTTCTGCGGGAGTTTGAACCAATTCCACATCACCCTCATCCACTTCACTGGGCTCGTCCATTGCTTCAAACACGCGTTCCGCTCCCGCCAAAGCCGACAAGAGAAAATTGCTCTGCTGCGTAAACTGGTTAATCGGTGCGGCGGCCTGTCTGACAAAAACCAAATAGCTGGCAAGACTGCCGATGTCCATCTGATTGTTCATGGCCATCAGTCCGCCGAGCACTGCCACGATGGCATAATTGATATAAGAAATGGTAACGACGGCCGGTACCATGGTGGCAGCAAACGCTTGTGCTCCTGTTCCCGCGCGGCGCAATGCTTCGTTCTTCAATCGGAACTCTTCCAAATTTTGTGCTTCGTGGTTGAACACCTTGACAACTTTTTGTCCGTTGACCATTTCCTCAATGTATCCGTCCAAATCCCCCAAACTTGCCTGTTGCTTGGTATAATAGGTCTTACTTTTGCGCGCACTGAAACGCACATACCAGAACATCGCAATATAACATACCATCACAATCAGCGAAAGTTTCCAGTTGAGCACAAAGAGAATCAACAGGGTGCCAACCATTTGGATGAAACTCTGAATGGTCATCGAAAAGCTGTTGTTCAAGGCATCAGAAATGGTATCAATATCATTGGTGAAATAACTCATAATGTCACCGTGACGACGTGTATCAAAAAATCGCAGCGGCAATGTTTGCAAGTGAGAAAAGAGATCACGGCGTATGTCAAACAACACTTTTTGCGCAGCTTTGACCATCATCTGTGTATATCCGTAGCATGCAAGGATGCCCAAAACATAGATGGCAGCCGTGAGAAGAACTCCTTGTACCAAATCATGCACATTTCCATGTGCAAGATCGTTGACAATCGGGCGAATCATGTAATTCCCCAAAAGATTTGCACCGGCACTGACAGCAACCAATGCCGCTACAGCTAACAGTAAAAATCGATGACGCCCAAGATAAAAGAACAGCTTATGTAACGTATAGGAAAGGTGCTTAGGCTTCTTGTCGGTGAGTTGTCGTGCCGGCATCGCTCTGTCCTCCTTTCACCTGGGAGGCGTAAATCTCCTGATATATTTTGTCATGCGCAAGCAACGAGGCATGTGTGCCGACAGCGTGAATCCCGCCGTCGTCCATGACAACAATCTGATCCGTATGAATCACCGAGGTCAGTCGCTGCGCAATGATGATCTTCGTCACATGGTCAAGACGCGACAAGACCGTACGAATCTCCTGTTCCGTCGCGGTATCCACCGCACTGGTGGAATCGTCAAAAATCAACACTTTCGGTTTTTTTAACAACGTACGCGCAATACAAAGCCGCTGTTTTTGCCCGCCCGACAGATTGACGCCGCCCTGTCCCAGATCGGTATCCAGCCCCATCGGCATGCGTTCCAAAAATTCATCTGCACACGCCATGCGGCATGCTTCCCACAACGTTTCATCATCGGCATCGGGGTTGCCCCACAACAAATTTTCCCGGACTGTACCGGAAAATAAAACATTTTTTTGCAGCACGATGCCGATCGCCTCACGCAGCGCATACAAGTCATATTCTTTGACATCATATCCGCCGACCATAACCGTCCCGGATGTGGCATCGTATAAACGCGGGATCAGCTGCACAAGCGTACTTTTTGCCGAACCCGTTCCCCCCAAGATCCCCACCGTCTGTCCGGAAGATATTTTCAAATTGACATGGGACAACGCACACTGCTGTGCCTCGGTACTGTACTGAAATGAAACATCTTTCCATTCCACACAGCCGTTTTCCACTTGCTTTCTGCCGTGCTGCGGTGAAGAAAGGACGATGGGTTCATCCAGTACCTCTACAATACGGTGTGCACTGGCCAAAGAGCGCGTCAACAGTAAAAACACGTTGGAAATCATCATCATGGCGTTCAAAATTTGAAACACATAGGTCAAAAAACCCGTCAAATCGCCCACCGACAACGTATCACTTAAAATCATATTGCCGCCAAACCACATGATAAAAATAATTGCGCTGTACAAAATCAGCTGAAACACAGGCATATTCAACATCGCATATCGAAAGGTATTGCGACTGGTTTCCATAAATTCTTCGTTGACCCGGGCAAACTTTTCTTTCTCATACGCGCCGCGCACAAACGCTTTGACCGCACGAATGGCAACAAGTCCTTCCTGCACCGTGTTATTCAAACGATCTACGACACGCTGCAACCGCTGATACATCGGTGCAATCTTTCGAACGATCCAAAACAGCGCCGCGCCAAGAATCGGGGCGCAGACGATAAACACCACAGACAAACGCGGATTCATCCAAAAGGACAATGCGACGCCAAGTACCAACAACACCGGTCCTCTGACCATCGGACGGAAACCGCCGTTGATGGCATTTTGCAAAACAGTGACATCTGTGGTCATGCGTGTGACCAAGGAAGATGTTTCAAACCGATCCAGATTAGAAAAAGCGTATTTTTGTACGCATGTATACTGTGCCTCCCGCAATTGTGCGCCCCATCCATAGGACGCACGTGCAGCAAACCGCGCATACAACAATCCGGTAATGAGCGCCAAAGCAGCACAAATCCCCATTTGTATCCCTTTATGTAATATATAACTCAGATCATGGTTTGCCACGCCGACATCGATCAAATCAGCCATCAAGATTGGAATAACCAATTCAAATGCGGTCTCCACCATCACCAACAGTGCACCAAATATCAGGTCCTTTCGATAAGGCCCCAAATATTGCAACAATCGTTTCAAATCCCGCACATGACTCACCCCTCTCTGTGTTTGGTTGTTTGTAAATCCATATCTGATGTGGAAGAATGCACATGTTGCGAACACATCTGTTTTGGCGACATACGTAAATTCTGATAAGCACGTGCAAGATAAGCGGCAAATTGTTCTCGTTCAGACGCATCAAAATCATACAGCATTTGCTGTTCCAACGATGCACAATGTGCCATCCACTGTTGATGTGCCATCCTCCCCTTTTCGGTCAGCTCAATCAAATTGCTGCGCCGACTTTCCGCATCGGTTGTTCGAGTAACAAATCCACCTTTTTCCAATGTGTCAATCATACGGGAAACAGCAGCGCCGTCAATTTCAAAATAGTCAGCTAATTCACGTTGGCGACATGGCATATGCTCTGACAAATAAGCCAAAAGTTTTGGCTGCCCCACTTCCAGCCCGATTTGACCGAGTTGGGGACGTAAATAGTTGCGTTGCGTATGGAATACACGATAAATCAGCAGATGAAATGTTGGCTTCATCCAAGGTTTCCTCCTTCATAAATATCATAAAATGCACCGCGGCATGGTACCAAAAATAAACAAAATTCACCCTGTCATACAAAAAACAAAAAGGAGACATACCGTGTCTGATATACACACAACAAACAAAGCAGCGCACATTCCGCATCGATGTTGATTCCGTCTATGTACGATGTGAATCGATGGATATGGCACCCGTTTAATCGAAACATTGACTTGTCAACGATTGATACAGTCAATTATATCAAAAATGAAAAATATGTCAATACCACGAAACTTTTACACCACAACAACCTGATCGCATTGCAGGGATGATCGGAACCATCGCCATGCTTTTCCTCAAACGTTTTTGAAAAGATCAGCGCATCTAAACAAAGGATCCATCGTCCCCAAAAAATAAAAATAATCCCGTTTCAAACAACATTTGGAAAAAAACGCCTGTTTTATCCCATCCATTCTCAAACGATCCATGTTTTTCTTTTCCCGCTTATATTTACAACTTGCCATGACGGTAATCGTGTGTTATGATTCTTCACGGCCGGGAAATTGTTTCACAATATCGGCTGATTTACCCCTACAAAACAAAGGAGGCAAACCTATGAAAAAACGTTTTTTGAGTGGCGCGTTGGCAGGATTGCTGATGCTGCTGCAACTCTCTGTCGCAGCAACGACAGGAGCACAACCAAAAGAGACATCTGGGCCGGACGAAGAAGTCCTTACCGACATTACCATAGACGAACATACGTTTGAAGATGAAATTTTTAGAAATTGGATCCTGGATGAAAGCCATTTGAACGGCATTGGCGCCGATGGTATTCTGACCCAAGAAGAACGCATGCAGGTAAAAGAACTGAATGTTTCGGGCCTTGGAATTTCAAGCTTAGACGGCATTGAAGTGTTTGAAGCGTTAGAAAAACTTGACTGTTCTTATAACCAATTGCAAACATTGGATGTATCTCAAAACGTACAATTAAAAACGCTGAATTGTGCCAACAATGATCTCTCCGCGCTATCACTGGAAAATCTGACAAAATTGGAGAGCTTAAATTGCAAATTCAATCAATTGCAGACCCTGGATGTATCACAAAAAGAACATCTCCGCACGCTGAATGCAGAATTCAATCGCATGGAACAAATCAATCTGACGGGAGATATCAACTTAGAATGGTTGAGCGTGAGTTATAATCTTTTGACCACATTAGATGTGTCAACCAATACAGGGATCAAAATCCTTCATGCATTTGATAACCGTCTCACCTCCCTCGATGTGCAAACACTTTCTCATTTGGAATATTTGAATGTCGGAACCAATCAACTGAAAACGTTAGATTTGAGCCAAAACAATCAATTTGCTGCCGGCAGCACCGGTTTTCATGCAAGCAACAACTTGCTGGAAAAAATCATTTTTCCCACACAGGCAGGACTGCAGATTGACCCCGGTGCATATGCCGAACAAGATCCGGTCACCGGTTTTGATCGTGTGGAATGGTATCTGGATGAACAACTTTCCAACAAAGTAACAGAAACACTGGAGGCACAGGGACAAACGCTTTACGCCAAACGTTTGGCAAACGATTATTTCATCTATTTCTCTGCAAACGGCGGCAATGGTACAATGGATGTACAAAAAGCTGTTTACAATGAAGAATTGTCTCTATCCTCTGTAACTTTTACAAAAACCGGATATCAATTTACAGGTTGGAATACGTTGCCCCGCGGAAATGGAGATGCATACACAGATCAAGAACGTGTGCAAAATCTTTCCGGAAAATACCAAGGCGGAAAAATCACATTGTATGCACAATGGCAACCGATCACATACACTGTATCGTTTCACAACGGTGCACCTGAGGCGCAAGGACAGATGGATCATCAATCTGCTACCTACAATGAAGATTTGACCCTGACGCAATGTGCGTTTACATTATCAGATAAAGAATTTGCCGGATGGGCAGATACGCCCGATGGGCCGGTACGGTATGCAAATGGTGCAAATGTGAAAAATCTGACAAGTGAACAAGGCGAAACAGCCGTTTTATATGCCGTATGGAGAACCCCTGTTGAGGAATTGCAAAAACCGTATTTGACCGCATTGGAAGAAGCATTTAACGGTTACCAAAGTACCGATTATACCTCCGAGGATTGGGATACGTTGTCAGGTGCTTATCAAAATGCAGAAACAAAAATTCGTGCTGAATCCGAAGAAGAACAGATGCTGGCACATCAAAACGAAGGAATTGCCGCGATGAAAGCCGTTTTAACCAAAGCACAGCGTGTGGAAGAAATGGTCAACGGATGGAAAAATGCACATCACGATGTATTGCAACAGTTGAATACAGTGGCAGTACAGGAAAGCAATGCTGCACAAGCGGATACCGCAGCAAAAAACGCACTGAATGAAATGGCCGCGGACAACCTCAAACAGTACTCTACATTGACCAAACCGGAAGACCTTGCAGCAGTCGGCAGCGACGCGCTGGATGAAATACAAGCATACACAGAAGATCTGACAGCATACATGACGGTTGCACAATGGATCGTAAATGCACAGGCTGATCTTACTCGTCCCATGCGGGAAGTGACAAGCGAAACCGTTTCGCAATATCAAGCGCTCACAACGCAATTGGGAGAACTAACGGAAAAACAGACCGCACAAATGGACAACGGTGTAAAAACCCGTTTGGAACAGAGATTGGCGCTGTCCATTCAAAAACAAAGTGCCATTGGTGAATTGCAGAGTGTTTACTATTCCATTGATCAAAAGGACTACAGTGAAAACAGTCAGGCAGCACTGAAACAGGCATTGCAAAACGGAATGATGGCTTTGGAAAACAGTGAAACAAAAGAACAAGTGACGCAGAACCTCCAAACAAGCAGCGAAGCACTGCGCAGCATTTCTCCGGATGAGGAAGCACAAGAACCGGAAGAGCCGTTGGAATTACCCTTTACCGACGTTTCCTCCGACGCGTGGTATTATGACGCCGTCTCTTTCGCATATCAAAATGCACTGTTTGCAGGTATGAGCAAGGATTCATTCGGCGCAGATACAGCAATGACACGCGCCATGTTTATCACCGTTCTTCACCGTCATGCAGGAGAACCGGAAGTACAGAGCGATGAAAGTTTTGTAGATGTAGAACCGGATGAATGGTATACGGCTGCCGTTGCTTGGGCCAAACAAAACGGCATTACGGCCGGTATGGATGAAACACATTTTGCCCCCCATGAAAACATCACCAGAGAACAAATGGCCGTGATGCTTTATCGTTATGAAAAAACACCGGAAGTTCACACAGACCTTTCCGCATTCCGCGACGCCGATACAATCAGCGCGTTCGCGGTAGACGCAATGAAATGGGCAGTGGACAATCAGGTGATCAACGGAGTTGAAAAAGACTTGTTGCAACCAGGGGCGATTGCCACCCGTGCACAAGTTGCGCAGATGATGATGAATTACCTGAAAAAATGAATGCCATACAACATGACATTCGTATCAAAAGATATAAGAAAAACAAGACATTTTAAGTCCTGTACATGTGTCGAAATAAAAAGCTGTCACAAGAAAAAAAGAAGAACCCTCGGATCGTTCTGTAAACGATCCGAGGGTTCTTTTAGAAAAATATATTGTATTTACATCATGCCGAAAAAAATATCTTCTATATGAATACTCCACAATTGATTAAACACATCGATGAATTTTGACACTTCTTTATCAGTCGGCATTTTTTCTTTTTTTTCGTTTGAATATACGAAACATTGCCAATCTGCTCCTATCTCATTTTGATCTTTGAATATGCGTATATCATATTTTCGCGTGAAAAAGTATCGTTTGAAAAATGAGAATATCTTTTTTCTGTATACAAAAAGAGCCCGGAACGCATGCGACGCTCAGACTCTGTCTGTCTATGGACTACGAAAAAGATATTCTGGTGAGAATGTTGTATAGTTTTGAACTATCGTAATTAAATTCGGTCACTATACGGTAAAGATTTCATATAGTTATCCATCCACTCCCAATCGGGAATATAGCCATCATCAGAAAATTCGTGCGTTTCATCAAACACAATACCGTTGGCATTACGTTTAACAGGAAGCTTTATAGTAAAATCTTTTCTGAAATGGGCATTCAATTCACGACCAAACGCTTGATATTTGATCTTGCATTCATTTCGAATAAGCGTGGCAATGAACAGTTTGGTGTGATCTGACAGAGGAACTTTCTCCTGTAATACAGCTACATTTTGTGCAGTATAAAATGGCTTCTTTTGAATAAAGCAAGAACCCAAAAAGCTGCCACCCAAAGCTAATGACATTGCTCCTGCAGGAAAGGGTTCTTCCCCTTCGATTTCATCTACAAATCCTACAACACCATTGCCATTACTATCACGGGAAACATAATTGTATTTTGGGTTTTCGCTTGTAGTTAAAACTGCATCAATACCGTTTCCCATTCCCGCCCTGAATAGTTCATGCAAATAAAATTCCTTCCAATTTTTAGTGTCGAGATTCATTTTAGAATTCTCATTCACTTTGGTCGAAAGTTGCTTGTGATGTAGAGAATTAATATGTGAATTCATACAATCCCAATTTGGACTGCCTTCTACATCTGCAGGCAATAATACAAAAGTGTTTAATATATTTTCGCGAGTCATTTTTCTGCCATAATTGTATTTTCCACAGCATACGAACGACAGAATTGTCACCAAAAATAACAGTTCGTTTCTAGACCATACTCTATTTATAGGATACATACCTTGAACATGGGCAAAGCCAATAAAATCATGTGGTTGATAGAAAAAAGTGTTCCCATCTGTTGTGTCACTAAAAGTAATTATTCCTGCTTTTTCTGTTGGTTCTAAAGAACTGTATCCTCCTATACCATTATTTTCTGCAGAGTTAACAATAAATGGAGTTAAACCGCCATCATCCAACTCTTCTTTTGACATATTCTTGTACGCCTTTGTTGGATGAATATCGAAAAAGCTTTTTATCTGAAACGGTTTCCAAGAATCTACATTAACCTTCATACACCGTACCTTCTTTTACTAAATACGAAAGATAATCGTTTAAAACTTTTTGAAAATCAGATTTGTCTAATGTGCTGTAATCTGTTTCCATATACGCTTCTGCGAGCCATTCATCTTTCCAAGTTACTTTATGCATAACTGACAAACCTGGAACTTCACGCTTGTTTTTATATAAATCTAACCAAAGTTCTTTTGTTTTTATCCATAAGCTATTGCCATCGGAATCCGTTCTTTCGATTCTGCCCAAACCTTTTCTTTTAATGAATTTATCATCTTTGAAATAGCCAAAAAAAGTATCTCTGTCGGCTTTTTCGTGCTTTTGGGAAAGGTCAAAAATCATACAACAAGCAACTGCTGCTGCTCCGGGATAGAACATTTCTGTAGGAAGCGAAAATACGGCATCAAGAGTATAGTTATCAAGCATTTTCTTTTTGAAGACTTTTACATCTCCAGTGTTGCCAATAGCAGCCTGCATAGGTAATAGTACGGCCATTTTACAGGTAGACGGAACATGGCGAGCTACCCACTCTACGAAATGTAAACCTTTGGAGGGATCTTCCTTCTTCTTGGCATCCCACCCTTTAGTATAGTCTGGATCACAACATTTTTTAGTGGCGTTATAAGGAGGGTTCATCAAAACAATATTGATGTTATTCTCTGCAATCCATTTTGCTCGCTTAAACATTGAATCCTGAACGACATTAGAGTTACCGTCACCATGTATCAGCATATTTGTAGAAGAAAGGCCAAACGCACCCTCCTCATATTCGATTCCAAAAATTTGATTTTTCTTGACTTCTTCACGTTCTTCCTCGGTATCGCAATCATCCATTACATCGGTCATTGCTCTAACAAGAAAAGCGCCACTTCCGCAGCATGGATCTGTTGCCGTGTCTAATTTGATACAACATAACGGCAGCTTATTTCTACCCCTTAACGATGAACACCCCCGTGTGCATTTTTGCACACCCCTCATAACGATGCCGTATGCACCGTTACGGAGTAAGGGATTCGGTTTTATCGCTACCTGTGCGTACATTGCGTTCTCCTCGTGGAACTGAAAATTATCTCTTTTCCAACCATTCTTCTTTCGTCAAACAAGTTATATGTTCTGTTCGTAGAACACCCTCTAACGCACAAGGAACATTCTCTGAAGTGTGATGGTAATGAAATCCACATTTTTCTTGCACACGCTTTGATTTCTCGTTTCCATCAAAGTACCCGCACCATAATTTTTCGAGATTCAGTTCTTCAAAGCCATATCGCATTATCTCACGAACCGCCTCTGGGATGAGTCCTTGTCCCCAATATGGAACGCCAATCCAGTATCCGATTTCACCCTCCGTATCAGGAATGCCGATATCACTTGCCTTGCCAAGCATTAATCCTATACTGCCAACTGGATGTCCTGTTTCTTTCAAAACCACCGCGTATGTCTCTGGTTCAGAAAGCACACCTTTTATAATCTCTCTGCTGTTTTCTACACTCGTATGAACAGCCCATCCCGCAATCGGTCCCACATCGGGATTGCTGGCGTATTTGTATAAATCCTCCCCCTCGCTTTCTTCCCAGCGGCGCAGGATTAAGCGTTCTGTTTCAAGCGATTTTTCTATGAACATTTCCATATCCGTACATTTCCAAGTTCCTATCGGCATCTCGCATTCTCTCTTGGCATACTCGGTAAATCCTACCGCCTCATAACAATACCTTGCGCTCTCATTATTCTCAAATACGCCCAGATCAATCCTTTTGGCGCTGAGATGTTCCTTTACATATCCTATTCCAAGCTGAAGCAGTTCTTTTCCGTACCCTTTTCCCCTTATAGCGGGATTGACTATTACAAAGCCAAACCGAACAGAACTGTCATCATCATCTCGTGGATATCTTATGATAAAATGTCCGACAATAGTTTCATTTTCATCCACAGCCGTGAGAGGATAGAAGCGTCCTGATTCAATCTGAGGTGCATAGTTTTCATTTATGTCCTCTCCCGTAAGCGGATACTTGTTAAACCTGTCGGCAGACCACTTGTATAACTCCTCCTCTGATCGTAGCCACTCGGCTATAATCGGTGCATCTTCTTTTTTGAAATTTCTCAGTATCATTAATTCTGACCTCTTAAGTTATTTTATAGAAACTGTCCATGTGTCCCCATCAACCAAGTACTGAAATTCCGTCAGAGCCGGATCGTTTATCACACGCATCAAGTCTTCAAAATCATCGACCGTGTTTATTTCTGACAGACGATTGCTTTCCACCCATTCCATCTGCCCCTCATCAGAAGACACAACCGTGCCGCTATATTCTGTAGTCTTGAACAGTAGGACAACATACCGTCCGTTTTTGATTGGGAACTGCTTCACACCCACAAGCCGTGGATTTTTTATGTCCAGCCCCGTTTCTTCTTTCATTTCACGGATCACCGCGTCAACGAAAGATTCTCCCGGTTCCACATGACCGCCCGGAAGCGTATATCCCTGCCAGTCCTTTTTTATTCTGTTCTGAAGGAGCATTCTGTCATCATCAGTGATGAGACACAATACCGTCAACTCGACATTTTCTGTTCTGCTCATTTTCTCTTCCGACTTTCCTTATAATTCACACACCATAATATATTCTTCGGCGTTCTCATCCACAGTCTTGAATCCGACATTTTTATACATCTTCACGGCGTAGTTTTCTTTCTGCACCGCCAGGGACGCCCGTTCATACCCCTGCCATTTCAGCAGTTCGAGCATCTTCACCATAAGCTGCGAACCGATGCCTTGACCGCGATATTCCTTGTAAAGCGAAATAGCGAAGGACGGTGTCTCATCATCCACATGGCCGTAATCGTCCATGATTCTTGTCCAGACCGCTCCGACTACCTTACCGCCGAAATCTGCCACCAAGCAGTTATCGCCTTTCCGGGTACCGAAATCATCCGTGTACACACGAAGTTCCGGCTTCTCAATGATGTCCCTCGCAGGCGATTCCGTACCCTTCGGTATGAAGATTGCTTCATACAAGAAGTCCTTCAGCAGATCGGTTTCACCTTTACGAAGGCTGCGGATCACATATTTTTTGTGCTTGTCGCTCGTCATGTGGGAGATATGCTCGTTACGCACCCTGCCCAGCATTTCAAGGATCTGTCTGCCAATCGGCTCCGGCTCGTTATCATTGCTGCCGCATATAAGTTCCAGCGTGTCCGGCGTCCAAATGTACCCGTGCGCCTTGTTATAGAGGTACTGCTGGAATTCCTCGTATTCTTTTTCTTTCAGTTGCTTCATATATACATCCTTTATGACTCCGGCATTGGAATTGCCTTTAATGCCTCATCAATTTTTATCGCCTGCACAGGAACATATTCACCATTGAGCCGAACGCCCCCGCCAGTCAATGAGAACAATTCCCTTGACGTGTTCAGGTCAAGTCGTAAATTTTCGTTTGAAAGTAACTGATCCAAACCGGCAGCCACCTTCTCCGAAAGAAACTTCTCAGCTTCCTTCTGCCGTTCAATACACAGTTCTTCCGATTCACAGTCTTTCCTGATTCGAGCGTTGCTGATTATCCGGATTTCATTTACCACGCCAAGCATATGATAGACCAGTCTCATCATATGGGCTTTGGCTTCCTCTTCATCCATCTCGAAGTAAAATTGTTCAAACGCCTTATCAATCTGCGAAGAAACATCTGCAAGCCGTCTATCTGGCTCAGCTTGTTTTTTAACAGCTGTTTTTGCTGTTGTTGTGGTCTTTTGCTCCTTTTTCCCACTGACAGCATTTTTTATTCCGCGACCCTTTTCCTTAACCCAAGGCCATGCGGTGTTTTTCCACCAAGGAGATATAACCTCCCGAAACAGCAAGATGCCTCCTGCTACGATGGCCGCACCCAGCGCTTCTCCGACTTGCTGTGCAAACTCTTCCTGCTCCGGTGTTAATTGAACGCGTCGTTCTTCATAAGGGTACGGATCATAATCATCGCTCCGTAAATCGTCAACATCGTACTCTTCCCACTCGATGATGTCGGGATTCTGATTGTTCTCGTCCCGCGTCAATCCTCTCACGCGGTCTGGATTATCCTTGGAACGAATGAGATGATCTCCATCTTTTACAATTGGCTTATATACTTTCTCACCCATTCTGTATCTTCTCCCTCAAACAAGACAAATTATAAGTATTTCTTGAACGCTTTCTTCATCTTGAGCATGACATCGATTATCCAGTCAAACTGTGCGTTCCATTGATTCTTGTCACCGAAAGTTACGCTCTTCTCGATAACGATACGGCTTGCCTTACGCTCCGGCAGTTCTCGCCAGTCAAAGGTTAATTCAGCGTCGGATTCGATATCGTCTTTATTATCAAAGAGTGAGTGGAACAGGTCTTTATCCTCGCTGATATACAGTTCCACGTCCAGTTCGTTCCGCTTCTGAATCTGCGACACGGCGATGTGGCAGGCAGAAGAACCCACGCTGAAGTTCATCCAATGATCCATAGACGGCTTCCTGCGATTGAAGTTCTTTGCAAACTGTGCGTTTTGGAAAGCGTAGTCCTGGAATGCCACCCAATAATCGTATCTCTGCTGCTGAGTCCCATTTGCAGACTCGCTCTTTTTTACTTCCTTTGTCCAGTCGTTAGGTTTTTCAATGACCTCAAACTTCACGGCAGGCTCGGAAGTACCGATGCGATACAGTTTTATCTCACAGAGGAAGAATCCGATTTTCTCATCGGTATGGTTGTTCAGCCATTCGATAGCCGCCTTGTGTTCCTCACGAGCGTGTTTCACGACCCATATAATCACATCCGCAGATTTACCAGACGCATAGGTTATCAGCTTGCCGAGGTGGTCGTGGTTGGTATCCTCCAGTTGATTCTCTATGATGATTTTCCGATCCGTCCCCGTCTCAGACGCAAAGATATCGACATTGAAATCTCCCACGGAAGACTCTGTCTCATCAACGGTAATATCAAGCCCCACTGCATCTGCAAGGAGAGCGATGTTATCGTCCTGTGAAAGCCACGGAGTAAAGTCCAAGGCTTCATGCGGCCACACCGTCCGCAGATCTTTTATTTCTTCAAGTCTGCTCAAGTTCACCATTGTCTTACTCCTCCTCGCGCTTTACATAGGTAAGCTGAATATCATAGCCCAGAACTTCGAGCATCTGAACAAAGGTTTTATTCACGATGGAATCGCCTTTCTTGATGAGCCGATTCACATACTGACCCGTTGTACCGACTTCCTCTCCGAGTTTCGCCTGTGTCATATCAGCTTCGATGCACTTTACTTTGACATCGACTTCAAAATTGTTCTTGACCATATTTCAATCCCTCTGTTGTTTCTAACGGTAATTTTGTTGGTTTATTGCACTCAAAGTGTTATTTATTATACCACATATTTATGAACATTTCTACCCCTTAACAAAAAAAGACACCCGACCGCAGCCGAGTGTCAATTCTATCCGTGTATCTATTATGCCAGTATCTCCGAGCCGTCCCGGAATGTGACCGTGATCTCTTTGTCCCTGCCGACCGTGATGAACTCGACCATGCTACCCCAAAGGCTGCCGTCAAACTCGCTGATGGTGCCGTCCTGTGCTTTCAGTACCTTGATGAAGTCCGCTAGCCGTTCGCTCTGCGCTTCCTTTGCAGAGATGGCGGCCACCACCTCATCGTATCGTGCCTTCGCCGTATCGTACCGTTGCACAAGCCCATCGTAGCGTTTCTGGTACTCGTCCTGGTCCTGCGCGACACGGGCATTCTCCGCCACGATGTTCTGTGTCATTTCCACAAGCACCGCCATCTCTTCCTCCAGCTTGCCCTTTTCTTCCTGCAGGGCATCTGTGACGCAGAGCGTTTTGCGGATGATCTCCGCATTGGCGATGATTTCCTTCTTCTCGGTCACGAGCTGGTTGTACGCCGATACGAATGCCGCCTTGACCTCGTCCTCCGTGACATGGGGAGTTTGGCACTTATCTTCTCCACTATACTTGCGGTTGCAACGGTAAATGACCCTGCGATAGCGGTCTGTGGAATGCCAGACCTTCGAGCCGTACCAGCCACCACAATCGGCGCACTTTATCTTGTTGGAGAAGATGCTCACGCCACTGTAGCGTGTGCCGCCCTTGGTGCGCTTTGCAAACTCCGCCTGCACCAGGTCGAACACCGCTGGGCTGATGATTGCCTCGTGGTTGCCCTCCACATAATATTGCGGGACTTCGCCCTCGTTCTTCTTCATCTTTTTCTGCAGGAAGTCCACCGTGAACTCCTTCTGCAAAAGGGCATCGCCTTTATACTTCTCGTTTGAGAGCATCCGGCGCACCGTCTGTTGGTTCCACACATCCTTGCCCGCAGGCGTCTTGATGCCCCGGCTCGTTAATTCTGCGGCGATGGAATGCGGCGTCATGCCCTCAAGGAACAAGTGGAAAATGAGCCGCACTGTTTCTGCCTGTTCGGGATTAACCACGATCTTGCCCGTCTCTTTATCCTTGTCCAGTCCAAGGAAGCGACTGTAGGCAAAGCTAACCTTGCCGTCCGCCATGCGCTTGCGCTGTCCCCAGGTGACATTTTCGGAAATGGAGCGGCTTTCTTCCTGCGCAAGGCTCGACATGATGGTGATGAGCAGCTCGCCCTTAGAATCCAGCGTCCATATATTTTCTTTCTCGAAATAAATCTCGATGCCCTCGTCCTTCAGCTTCCGCACCGTGGTAAGGCTGTCCACTGTGTTCCTTGCGAAACGGCTCACGCTCTTGGTCACGATAAGGTCTATTTTTCCGGCAAGGGCGTCTGCGATCATCGCCTTGAAGCCTTCGCGCTTTTTTGTATTCGTTGCTGAGATTCCTTCGTCCGTGTATATGGCAACGAACTCCCAATCGTCCCGGCTCTTGATGTAATTGGTGTAGTAATCGACCTGCGCCTCGTAGCTCGTGGTCTGGTCTTCGTGGTCGGTCGAAACGCGGGCATATCCGGCAACACGGCGCTTCTTCGTACTGTTGATCGGCGTGGCCGTGTACCGGCTGATGGTAGCCGGAATTGCCGTTACTTTTCTTTGCGCCATGCTTTACCACGCTCCTTCCGTAATTGTTTCATGTGTTCGCTCATCTGCTGCCGTACCTCCGGCGTATACCTACCCTTGATGGATTCCTTAAACTTGGCTCTCTGCTCATCCGTCCACGGTCTGCCGACCCGTTTCGGCTGCTCCCATGCGCGGCTGACCGTCCTGCCGTCCTTGAAATGGAAAACCATCTCCGTAGCGGAAAGCACATCAATGTGGTCTATCCGCTTTTCAAACTCACCATCGTCATATTCAGCAATGCCGAGCGTCTCCGCTATGAATGGTTTCAACACATCCTCTCGCAGACCGACCGTTTCGCATCCGTCCCGCTCAGCGCACCGCCAGTAGTAGGCTTTGCCGCTTTCCGATGTAGAAGACGGCTGCGTGGCTCTGCGGAAATTGCACCCGCACCCCACGCACTTTATCTTGCCCGTCATGACGGAGGAGCCTTTGCAGTTCGGTCTTTTCCTGCGTTTCTCTGATGTTTTCGCTCTGTACTCCGCAGTCCAGCAGTCCTTGTGTCCTGTGTTCGGGCAGTCCTTTGTAATGACCTCGCCGTTCTTCAGATGGAACTCAAGCATCCCGCGTTCCGGCACGTTGATGAAATCCACTCTATCATGGAACGCATCCTCATCGAACTCATCCAGGCCGAGGACGGCGGCGCAGGCTTTCTTGAGGTTCTCGTGGTTTATGCTGCCGCCGACGGGACACCGACCGCCTTTTTTCTTCCTCGAACCGCAGACCCAAAACTCCATGAAGCCCCGGTCAGTACGCTTGTTGTGCATATAGCTTTGACCGCAGTGCGGGCATTTCAGCATTCCCGAAAAGCAGGTGAGGTTCAGGCTCTTGTTCGCCCTCGGTCCCAGTTCCTTACGCCGTGCGATCTCCTCCTGCACATAATCGAAGGTCGCTTTGTCGATGATGGCGGGATGTGTGTCCTCCACATAGTACTGCGGTAGCTGTCCCTTGTTCTTTTTCCGCTGCTTTGAAATGGGATCGGAAATGAACTCTTTCTGCAGGAGAAGGTTTCCCGTGTAGGTCACGTTTGTGAGAACCACCTTGATGTTGGAATCCACCCAACGGCATCCTTCTCTTGTTGTGATGCCCTCGGCGGCGAACTCCCGCTCCGTCTCCAGTCTCGACTTACCGTCCAGGAAATTCTGGAAGATGCGTTTCACAATCTCCGCTTCCTCCGGCACGATGACAAGGTCATCTCCCTCCCAGCGGTACCCGTACACCCGGAAGTGTCCATTCGGTATGCCTTTCTCGAACCGTTTCCTGATACCCCATTTGCAGTTTTCTGAAAGACTGCGGCTCTCTTCCTGTGCAAAGGACGCAAGGATGGTCAGCATCAACTCGCCGTCACCGCTCATGGAATTGATGTGTTCTTTCTCGAACCGTACTTCCACGCCGATGTCCTTCAAATGCCGTACCGTTTGCAGCAAGTCCACCGTGTTCCTGGCGAAACGTTGGATTGACTTCGTAAGAATGATGTCAATCTCACCATTGTCGGCAGCTTCGATCATACGCTTAAACTCATCGCGCTTGGCAATCCCGGTGCCGCTTATTCCATCGTCTGCGAACACGCCTGCGTACTGCCAGTCAGGATTCTTTTGTATCAGGGAACTGTAGTAGCTGATCTGTGCGGAGAGGGAATGGTTCATGCGTTCCGATTCCATTGAGATACGGGCATAGGCAGCAACTTTCTTCTTCGTTTTTATGGTCGGCACTGCCTGTTCGACCCTTGTGATTTTTGCCATGAAATCACTCCTTTCCGACACTATATATCACTCTTTACGAGCCGGAAGTCAACGATATATCCGAGAATAATGTGCCGAAAACAGGCTTATATTTCTCAAGGAAAATTGTATCAATCTGACGATACTCCTCCTCGGAAATAATGCCCTCTTCGAGCATCTTTCTGGCAAGGTACATGGTTGTCTGATAGAGTTTTTCGTTGCGGAATTCTTCTTTACTCATCGCCGTCACCACCTTTGAAACGGTCGGCGATGTAGCACTCATGGCTGCAATACTTCCTGCGCTTGTCTCCGTAGATGTGAAACTCCTTACCGCAGCGTGGGCATCTAAAATCGTAGACCGCTTTACGCTTCACCTGGTCGAGATGGCTGTTCCACCATTCGTTCCTGCACTTGTCGCAGCAGAAGCGTTTTTTCTTCCGCTTGGCGATCTGCTGAATTTCCCGACCGCAATTCTCGCAGGCTGTTGTTTCCCCGGTGAGGATAACGGAAGGCACGGCTGCCATGTCCCCGTTGATATCGTTCCTGCGGCAGAAAGACTTTACTGTGTTTACCGAAATGCCAATCGTCTGGGCAATCTTGCCATAGCCGTTTCCAGCCGCACGGAGTTTTATGATTTGTGCTTTTTGATTATCGGTCATATTCTCTCGGCTCCTTCCGAGGGATAGGTCTTGTGGTATCTCCCTCACTCACTACCGAGAAATTCAACCCCCACCGTTACGGCATAAAAAAAGCGGCCTGCAGGCTCTCCAAAGAGAAACCCACAGGCCATACCTGTTCTGAAAAATCCTTTATTGTCAACGGTCGGAACACGAGGAACACGAGAAATCCTATTACATCATAAATTTTGCAAACGAAAATGGAGTATATAAAAATGTGTATTATATACGGAGAGATAGGAATTTGCTGTTCCTATGTGTTCTCGTGTTCCGACTAAATCTTTGTTGTGTAATCAAGGCTTATCCAGCCCGCACCGGATTTGAGCCGTCCCCAGCCCGCCGTGGCGCCTTTGCCGGACTTCACCTCAACAATGGTGAACACACCGATGCTGGTAAACTTGCCAGTCCTGTCATAGTCAGTCCCAGGGCCTTTACGGATGTTCAGATTAGAAATGCTGACTTTTACAAGGAACGGAACTTCGACAGTTGTTGTTTTCGATGTGTAGATGTTTACACCATTTACATCAAACACACTGTATCCCGGATTGGCGTCAGCGCATTTCTTGGCGTTATCCAAAATCTTATATGCGCCTTTCTGAGACTTGGAGTCCGCCCAGGTTTTACGAACACGGTACCAGGCGATTGCCGTCCCGGACTCTTTCACATCGTACTGCGTAAGGCTCCACCGCTCGATGATGGAGCAGAGGTTTTCCACATAGGTCAGGCTCGTGGCATAACCGCCGTCCTTGATGATCTGCACAGCTTTCTTGTAGTCGGTGCAGCCCTTCAGGCCGTCATAACGGAGTTTGTTTCCGTTCTTCGCCCCAAGGAGATATGCACTGTGGTCGGTGATGGAGTCCTCCACGCACGGATATTTACGGAAATCAGCCGTAATAGTTTCATAGCTGCCGTCAGCGTTCTGCTCCTTCGTCTGCTTGGTGTACTTACTTTTGCCGTCCCAGGTCGAGCCGCTCCAGGTATTACCTGAGAGGGAGCATTTCATGCCGAACACGTTATTGGCGTTCTGCGCCAGTTCACTCTTGCCATAGCCGGATTCGAGGATGAACTGCGCCATCGAAACCGATGCGAGGATGCCCGTTTTCTTCTGATCCGCAGTAAACAATGCCCCTACACTCTTTACAACATCCGCCTCGGAAAGCCCGGAAAAAGCAGAAGCCTGTGTTCCCTGTGCAGACCCGGAACCATCGGTACCACTGGCACCACCACCGAGAGCTGCCGTGACCTTTTCTGCCAGATCGCCCATTCTGGCATACATCCAGTTTCCGGGGCAGGACTTGTTGGCAAACCAGCGATGCACCGTCAGCACCATTTCATCGGACTTCGGCTCATAAGAGAGCGTCTTGTCCTTATCGCCAAGCCACAGGAGCTTTTTCTTGCCGTTTCGCTTACAGATGTCCACGCAAAGGGTGATCAGCTTCTGGTAGACCACATCCTTAAAGGCATACGGCTCTGTGGTGTCGGACGCGCACTCGATGGTGATGGCCCGCTGATCGTTGGCGCTGGAAGAAGAACACCAGGAGCGGTTTTTCTCTTCCACATACATACCCACACGGCCGTCCACGCCGATGCCGTAGTTGCAGCTTGCCTGTCTGGAAGTCGGCAGAAAGATATTACCGAGTGTTTCCACCGAGCATTGCCCCACCACACAGTGGGGCGTGATACGGTCGATGGAGTGCGTCCTCTGCCCGGAGTGGTTGGGGCTGAGTTTTGTGTAAGATACCAGTGAACTGTTTGTGTAAGCCATACTCATTCGTCCTCCTTTTCGTTTTCCGCTCTGTCATGGAGCTGCTCCAATACCGCCTTCAGCTTTTCCGGGATAGGCAATCCCAGATGGCCTGCATTTTCCAAAATGCTGACACCCTCATTGGAGAGATAGAAGAAGATCACTGCCGTGCGAAGGACGCTGCCGGTGCCGATGACCTGCACATCCAGGATGTGGGCGATCCCCACCAGCAGGAAGATCAGCACCTTGCGGCAGATACCCTTGAATCCCACCTGGCTGTTGAGCTTCTTGTCCGATACGGCACACATTACGCCCGTGATGTAGTCCGCTACTGCAAACACCACCAGGGCGATAAGCAGCCCGTCGCAGCCGCCCAGGAAGTAGCCCAGCCACCCGCCGATGGCGGCAAAAATGATCTGCGCCGTGTTCCAAAGTTCCTTCATGTTGATACCTCCGTTTCTTGATTTTTGAGTATGAAAAAAGCGGCCGCCCCGCAGGGCAGTCGCCAGTTCCCGTAAGTTATTCTGTTTGCTTCGGCAGCCATTCCCACAGCCGCATATCCTCCTGCCCCAAAGACCACATACACATCCCCCGGAGCTTCCAGCGGTACGCCGCCTGGTTCGCCCAGTAGACCAGGGAATCCACGTCCTGGTAGTAGAGGATGGAAAAGCCGTCCGCGTCTCCAAGGAACAGCCGGGATATCCAGATGTTGATGTCCTTCGGTATGACCTTTGCCGTGTAGTTCCCGCCGCAGGAAATCTCCAGCAGGTCGGAATGGAAGAAGTCATAATCCAGGGAGATGTCCTCGCTCCGGGTGGAGGTTTCCTCCACATCGGAGGTCAGCGTGAATACCTGGAACTCCTCATCCCAGGTGCAGTTCGTGCGGGATATCCTTCCGTAGCTTTTAAAGCTGCCGTCCGGCATCTCCACATCAAACCGCTCATACGGCTCATACGTCCAGGCGTCCCCCAGACGCAGAAGTTCGCAGACCGTGGTGTTGTCCGAGCGGTATCCGGCGTAGCCCCCGGAAAAACCGCTGGCTGTCGCCGTGAAGCGCAGGGTGTAGGAAGAACCGGAATACACCCGCACCCGGTTCCCACGGACGCGCATCTCCACCGTGTACATGGTAGGATTGCCCCGCAGGTCCTCCGAGGAAGTCCTTGTGATCTCCTGGCTGTAGCTGCCAAGAAGCGTGGAGCCGTTGTACAGCTCCACCGCCTGGGTGTCGTAGTTTAAGCAGCAGAACAGGCTGCCGCAGAATACGCCGGCCTTTCCGCTGCCGCCGGACGGGAACGCCAGCCTTGCCCGAAGATGCAGCTCGGAAAAGCCGTCATAGTTCCAGGCAAGCTCTCCCTTTCCTTCAAGCTGGGAATAGACACGTTCCATCGAGTATTCATCCGACCGCCACACCTTCCATGAGCCGGAGCGCACTGTCCAGTAATCTGTCTCCAGCACGCCGTAATCCCGTAAATCCTCGTACCAGACGAGTGCAGAGTCAGGCTTTCTGCGGAGCATCTCCAATGTCAGCTTGAAGCCCTTATCGGGAACCGCCATGTTGCCATTTACATCCTTAAAGCTCCTGGGCGCAAGGGCAAAGGTCGCTTCTCCGGCAGAGGGTTCCTCAGAGAAAGCGGAGCAGACACGGAAACCATAAAACTGCACGCCTTTGACATCCACCGAAATCGTAATGGTATGCGTCCCGGCGGAAAGCGTTACGCCACCGGCAAGGGAAGTCCAGAAGGTACTCCGCCAGTACGGCCACCACGGGCGGCTTTCGGTGAAATGTTTTCTGCTGCCGTCCAGAGCCACATAGATGCCATTTTTGTCCCAGAAGGGATAGCAGAGCCGCACCGCCACATCGTAGGTTCCCGCCGTATCCACCGTAAAGCTGTAGGTCACCGAACCGTTATCGCCCAGGGTGGCGATGCCGTTTTCAATGGATACAATACCGGACGCAGAGGAATAATTACCTCCATCATGGTCAATGTATACCGTTCCGAACTCAGTCTTCTGCTCCTTGCCGTAGGCGGTCAGATATCGTCTGCGGTTGTATGTCCCCACAAGCTGGGGATATTCACGGGACACAGCGTCCGCCCCTTCCATGTAGTCGTAGACATGGGGAAAGGCATAGGGCGCCTTATCGTAATCGTCCCAATAGGCCACGATGGGGAGAAAGGGCTGCGGCGGCGCATCGTCCGTGAAATTGTAGCCGCCCGTCATCCACAGCTTGGCGGCATAGTAGGTGTTGGACGTTCCCCGGTAGGTTTTCCCTAGGTTCTCCGGCGTGTCGTAGATCTGCCAGTTCCAGCCGTAGGCAGGCATACCGAGGAATATCTTATCCGGGTTCATGACCTTCGTGGCGTAATCGTAAATGCCCTCCAGCCAGCTTCTTGGGGAAACCGGCCCCGGTGCGGAGCCTGCCCATGCCATGCCGTAGGACATGATGGACGCGGTATCGCAGTAAGCGTCTAAGTCGCCGTAAACACACCAGTTCTCGCCGCCCACCGAGCCGTTTACCGAGGTCATTCCCGGAAGGCAAATGTTCATGTGCTTTGCAGGGTCATAGGCTTTCACCGTATTGTAGATGTTGCAGAACATCGCCGTGGACTCCGTATGGGTGGAATAGCCGTCCCCACGCTCCAGGTCGATGTCGATGCCGTCACACCAGGGATATTTCTCCATGATGCGGACGATCTCTGAAAGGAACCTGTCCTGCGCCCCGTCCGTGTTATCCCGCAGGGCGCGGAAGATGCTGTTTGCGCCATCGTTTGCCACGGTCAAAAGCCACTTGATATGGGGCCACCTGTTAATGTAGGTGAGCATATCCGAGATCGCCACACCGCTTTCATAGATTTCTCCGGTCGCTCTTACCTTAAATGAGAACAGCCCGATCTGGCTGATGCGGTCGCCGTAATCCCGGAGGGCTTCGTACATTCTGGCGTTGCCCATGAATGTCCATACCATGATCTGTTTGCCTTTTAATGTGTCCATCCAATCACTCTCCTTCAGGGCATAGAAAAAGCACCGCCGAAGCGATGCTCTCAAAACCATATTATCAAATGTCACTTGTTCCTCTTTCCTGTGTTACCTGTCCCCCGGACTTCTTCATGATAGAAATAATCTACGATGACCGGATGGCCCTGCGGCACTCTGCCATAGGGCATTTCGTTATCCACAAAGGGACAGTCATATTTCTTCGCCATCTCTTCAGCTTTTTTCTCCAGCGATTTGAAATAGCTGCGGTTATGATGGTTGTAAATTTCATCGTACAACGGCACGAGGGAAGGATACCTTTCAGCGATATAGTCCAGGATCGTTTTCTTGAAGCCGCCCCGCAGGTTCAGGTTTTCCAGCCAGAACAGGTCGCACTGATCCTTGACACGCTCAAATATCGCTTCAAAATCAGTGATGCTAGGAAATACGGGAGAGACAAAGCAGACGGTGCGGATGCCTGCGGCATAGACCTGTTTCATGGCGGCCAGCCGCCGTTCTATACTGACAGCACTATCCATATCATTTTTGAATTCCTCGTTCAGAGTGTTGATCGACCATGATACTGTGACCTGTCCCAGCTCTTTGAGCAAATCAATATCACGCACAACAAGATCGGATTTGGTGCAAATCAGAATGTCGGCACCGCTGCCTCTGAGCTGCTGAAGCAGCTTTCTTGTATTGCCAAACTGCTCCTCCTGGGGAAGGTAGCCGTCGGTCACGGAACCGATGACGATGCGCTGTCCGGCGTACTTTTTTGGATTTTTGATCTCCGGCCAGTGCTTGATATCCAAAAAGGTGCCCCAATCCTCCGTATGCCCGGTAAAACGCTTCATGAAAGAGGCGTAGCAGTACTTACAGCCATGAGTGCAGCCTACATAGGGATTGACCGAATAGCCTCCCACTGGCAGGCTGGATTTGGTCATGATATTCTTTGTCTCAACCTCTCCGATCAGGATGCCGTTCATCTCTACTTGTGCCATGTTCTCTGCACCTCCAACACCCGGTTGAATGCTTCCGGGAACTCCTGTACCATATTTGCTTCACCAATGATGGGAACAAGATCTTCTTTCATAAAAGCAGGAATGCCCAGTGCATGGGCCTGTTCCACGAGAGAATGCGCCCATGCCGGGTCTGTCCGCACTTTTTTGCTCTGCACTCCAGTCATGGTGCCAACCACGATCCAGTCAACGCCCGTCAAATCGACCTCGCCGGGATCATCAAACAAGGGCTCAAAAGTAACGTGATAGTGCTTTGCCCGAATATTGGCCTTCAGGGCGTCGATGCGCCACAGCTCTGATCTTCTTGTGACTGTGACCCCAAACCATGCATTTTCCAAGTCTGTCTCAAGATCCAGCAGGTCAGGACGCTTTGACAAAAACAGGAATTGATGCTGCGGGTTTTCCCTAATCTTTGCAAAGACCTTCTCTCTCCACGCCGGTTCCCAGCCTGCCAAGTCGCTCATGCCGGTCAGCAGGAAATTTTGTGGACGTTCCCTTTCCATCAGCCGCAGCTTATTCGGAAAAAATTCCGGCTTGCTGAAGTCATCGATCATACGGTAACGCTTTACATTGTTCCGGGCATAGCAGTAAGAGCAGCCCACGGTACAGCCGATGACCAGATTCATGTTCTGAATATTGTCCTTAATGCAGATGCTCATCAGAGAACTTCCTCCACATTTTTCAGGATGCGGTGGAGATAGTTCTCCAGCTGCTCGATTTCCTCCCTGGAAAATCCCTTGTAATAAATATTGCTGATTTCTTCGGTTACTTCATTATAATCTTGTTCCAGACCTTTGGCTTCTTCTGTAAGGAAAATGAGAATCTTTCTACGGTCTTTGTCGCCGCGATCCCGATAAATCAGATTTGCCGCCTCCATACGGTCAAGCATACTGGTCAGCGTAGTCGTGGCAAGACCGGTCTCTTTTGACAGCTCACTAATGGGAACGCCATCCTTCTGCCAGAGAATATATAGAATCCTTCCCTGGGAGCCATTAAAAGCATCGATATTTTTTTCGCTCAATATGCGTTCAAAAACACGTCCTCCGACCTGTTTGATTCGGGTTATCAAAAATCCGCCTTGTGTTTTCATATTGTCACCTCAAACTGCAAGGCGGCTATCCACAGACAGCCGCCTTGTCCTTTCTCATTTCTGCTGCGCAGCCGCAAATTCAGCGTAACCTTTCCAGCCAAATACAGCATCCACATCTTCATCGCCGTAAACGCCCTTGACATCACAGAGGTGGACAACATGATCGTCCGCATCCATCGTCTGGGCAACGGTCGCATGAATGAGAAGTTTGCAGGGAACAGGAGCCTTGATATTTGTGCCCTCCACTTCCTGCATCGTCAAACCAACCTGAGCGGCCTTATCCGTATCACGTCCGGAGCAGGTGCCACAGCCAATCAAAGCGCCGGTTAATTCAACTCCGGGAATAGCGAGAACAGCTTCTTTCTTCTCAGCCAGCAGTTCCAGACTGTAAGCCCCTTTGTTCAGGGAAAACATGATCTTTCCAGGATTGGTGGACGCAAAAGCCCAAAAAGCCAGAGTCGCAAGATTGGTGCTGCCATCCGGCTTCTCTGTACAGATCAGCGTCATGGAATTGGGGGAAGTATAAGCGGGCGCATTGCCGATATTGATTTTGTTCATGGTGGAATCCTCCTTAGTTAATCTCATTTAAGATTATACTATATAGGATTATCCTTTGTCAATCCTTTTTGTGGATTTCCACTTTCTTCTCTCTAAGGTGATCTTTCATCCTGCATTTCCTGCAGCTCAAACAATACCCGTGCCGTTTTTCCCTCCGCAAGCGTCACCCTGTGCTTGGAATCCCAGGCGGCGCTGTACTGGTAGAAGCCCTCTTTTTTCTCCGGGCTGCCGTTTCTGGTGCATTCCCGTGTGGATGCCAGGAGAGCAAGGTCATCTTCCGCATTCATGGCATTGGGGAATACCGCTATCTGGCCGCCCACACCCTGCGCAAGTTTGACCGAGCCGCCCTCCATATCCGACTTGGGATAGAGATGCACATCCAGCCCTGCGGAGGTCTGCCCAAGATTAAAGAGGATGACCGTTTCCTCGCCCCGCACCACGCCGTTGAACCAGACGGGTGCCTTGACCTCGCCGTTCTCCCGGAACTTTTGGAGGAACACCTCTGTGCGGGGCGTGTATCCCGTCAGGGCAGCGCCTTCCTGCAATTGCAGGTCAGTAAAATAAATCGTGCCGGAGCAGTCCGTGATGGTAGGCTTCACGGTGACGCTTACGACACGCATATCCTGTTTCCGGTTAATGACCTCCGCCAGCCGGATAAAAGCGACCTTACCCATCCAGCGTCCACTTCATCTCACAGGGATGGCCTACCCATCCTGTGGCCACCGCCCCTGCCTGCAGGAGGATGTCCGTGATATAAAGAATCCCGGTGCAGTTGGTGATGCATACCCGCACCGTGATGGATTTGACCCTGGCAGAGTAATTCTCCGGCATGATTTTGGCGGAGGTGGATGATAAATACGCCATAGCTGCCTCCTAATACAAATCTATAAATCGGCTCTCCGTGCTGCCATCCTCATACTCAATGACCACTTCAATGCCCACCTGGGCGTCGTCGCTCAGCTTCTCCAGATTTTCCGAGCCGATCTGCGCCGACAGGGTGTAGCTGGAGCGGTTGGCGGGATAAACGGTCTGGGAGAGGCTTTTGGTCATGCCTGCCACGCCCTCCGCTTTAAAGGAAGCCGTGCCGGATGCGCCGTTTTCTCCGTCCGCTTCAAAGCCGGAGCTGACCCAATAGGCAAGCCCGTCATCGGCCCGGGAGTTTCGCAGCAGATTAAAGGGGACCATTTCCCGGATATCGTTATTGGACACCATGCTGGTGCCTTCCAGTGAATCCGCCGCATTGTCCCACTGGCTGGCAGAGCTGCCCAGGTTTTTGAGCGTAGTGGAAAGCTCCAGCACCGTGTTCCACGGCTCCTGCAGGTTATACTCCCGGCGGACGATACGGGTGGTGACCGAAAGCCCCAGCTCCTTATCCTCCACACGGACATAATCCCCAAGCTCCCAGGCTTCATGCTCGTAGCCTGTCAGCACAGATAAGTCCATCGCATTCAGCACATAGGAGATGGTGGGCTTTGCGTAATCCGCCAGCCGCATCTCAGCGTATTCCTTCATCTGGTAGGGGTTCGTGAAGGAGGAGCAGTCCAGGGTGGAGATGCGCACCTCATTTGTGTAGGTGAAGTCCTCCACATAGGCTTTTCCGCCGTTGATGTCTGCAAAGGTCATCCCTTCCGAGCCCACAGCGTAGAGCCTTGTCACAAGCTCCCTGGTATCCACTACACGCTGGATGGATTTCATGTTCTTCCTGTAAGCAAACAGCGCGCCGCTGTCCCTTCCGTTTACCGTCAGCAGATGCACCTGACGGTTCGGGCAGTCAAAAACCAGGTCGCCGCCGTGGAGGTCTGCTGTATTTCTGAGGATGGACAGGGCATTCTTTTCCGTACTGGTCCAGGTTCGCTTTGTCCGAACCGTTACCGTCCCAACGCTCCATTCAGTGCCCTCTAAGGCGTAGGCCATTGCGGTCTCCGGGTATTCCGCTTCAAAGGTGCGCTCTTCCTTGCGGACAGAGAATGTCAGGTCATAGAACTCCGCCTCCGCATACACCTCGGTCACGGCGCTGCCGTCCGTATCCCTGGTATCGGTGACCGTCCTGACCTTGTACACATCGTCCACGATCTGGATCTTCTTCTCGCTGTCGATATACCCACGCTTGCCATCCCGGTAAGGGATCTTAAAGGAAAGGGTGTCCTCGCCGTTGATCTCGCCCGTGACAATGATGTCGTAGGCATTCTCCAGCACCGCCTCCCATGCGCCGTTCCCGTCCAGCACCACCGGCCTTGCGTAGCCGATCTTCTCATAGGGCGCTTTTGGGATGTCATAGAGCCGGATGTCGATGAGTTTCGGCGTCCGGGATGTATCTGTGGTAGTCAGCGTCACCCGGAACCGGATATACGCCCGGTTGGGGGACGCCAGTTTCCCGTCCGAAGGGACTGCCGCCCAATCGCTCCAATCGGTCAGGTTATCACTGGTTGATGTCTCCACAAAGGAAACCGCCGTTGTGCCGGAAATATACTCGCTGGTTACGGACACACGTCCCGTGCCGGAGAGGTTGCACTCAGCCGCCGCTGTAGTCAGCACGCCCTCGGACGGATACACACCGCCGGATGCCCGGAGCGTGACTGCTCCCGGCTCGGTAATGCCGTCTACATTCCCGGAGGTATCCCCGGCGTTCGCCACCAGGGAGGATCGGAAATAGTCCATCAAGTCCTCTGCGGTAAGTGAGGTATCGCAGTCTAAAAACCAGTCGTCCAGCCCTCCGGCATACCAGTAGGAATCGGCGTGCATTCCAAGGATCAGATCCGCTGTGCAGGAGCGGTTCAGTTCCCCGGTAAAGGTGAAAACCTCCGATGCCCACACAGTGCCGCTTTCACGGTCGCCCACTACATACTGTGCCGTCTTGTTATCCGGCTCGATCAGGCAGGCGATAAAATACCAGCCGCCGTTTACCAGGGAGAAGGACGGCGTGACCGTTTCATCCAGAATCAGGGAGCCGGTATCGTCATAGAGCATGACCCTCGGCCTGCCGCGGAAAAGGGAGAGGTAGAAGATCGGCTGACCGGGACCGTATCTTGTGTTGAAGATCGGGCAGTAGGTGTTTCCCACAGAATAGGTGGTGGGGTTCATCCAGCCGCCGCAGAGGATACGCCCTCCAAGCTCTGCGAAAATGCTGCCGTCATTTGCGACCTTCAGATAGGTCTGCTCTGTGGCAGGGCTGTTGATATTAAAACGAAAGTAATTGCCTTTCTGCCCGCTCCGCATAGACGCGGTGGTGCCGCTCCAGTTGTTAATGAAGGCAGGTCTTCCCGCACCGGAGGAATCCAGAAGGTTGTTGTTTTCATCGGGAGCGGATTCGTTCATCCGCCACAGGCCGTCCTTTGCCCACTCGGCTGGGAACTCGCCTGTGAAGTCTGTCTGTTGATTCAGTATTGTCTTTAGCGCCATCGCCGCTCACCTCCATCTGCTCCTTGCCTGTATTTCAAGCCCCGTAAACACAGCGTTTGACGCTGCCACGGAGACAGTATTGTTACCCACAGAAAGCGTGGGAAAATTCAGTTCCTCCAGATACGGCAGCCCGTTTCGCACCGTGACGCCGTTTTCATCCTCTACATAGGCAGTCATGCGGTCGGTATCCACCATCAGCGTTTCGCCCGCCGCAAGGGTGGCGTTAACGATCTTTAATTCCTGCCCGTTGGTCGTAATGCTGATATAGTTTCCCGCCCCGGAGGTAATTTCTCCCTCAATGCGGTAGATGGGATTCGACTCCATGTTCCCGGTATGCCGGGTTATGGTATGACTGCCCTCCGCCGTGATAGAGAAGTTCTCATCCTCGATGGCGTAGCCAAAGGGGTCAGGGCAGAAAAAGGTCAGCTCAAAGCTGCCGGAGGAGCGCAGGAGCCGTTCGCACTCTACCGCAGCGTTCAGTCTCGCCATAAAATACCGGTCCGGCACATCATCCAGAATCAGCTGCTTCAAGCCGCCCACCGGGTCAAGCCACGCCGCAATGTCATCCAGCGTGGAAACCAGGGCGGGAAAGCTGTGCCTTGGAAAGATGCTGCAGGACACCACGATCTCCCGGTAGTCAAAGTCCGCTCCGAAGTCGGTAACGCCATACTTTCCAGGAACGGTCGTGGTAAAGTTGCGGAGCCGTCCGCTGACCTGCCAGGAGGTCAGCCTTGCTTTCAGCCCCATGCTCTTTGAAGTAATGTCGTTATACGAAAAGCCCACAGGCTGCACCTCCTTTTATGCTGTGCTGAACCGTCCTTGGGCGCGGGAGCCGGTCTGGATCAGGTTGTATAGTTCCTGGGAGATCCTGCGGATATCGTCCTCGCTGCGGACGATCATCTGCTGGATGGTGATGAGCGTTCCGAAGGAGGAACTACCCACGCCGCCCATGCTGCCGGAAACAGAGCCGACCGTTCCGCTTGCATCAAAAGCAAAGTTCGATGGAACTGCCGACTGCATATCCGCTGCCAGCCCGTCCATTACGCCAAGGATGCCGTTGTTTAAGTCCTCTGCGGCGCTGATAGCCGCACCTGCGCCGTCCTCGATTCCGCCGGCAAGTCCCTGGGTCAGCATATCGCCCACCCACGCCATCTCTCTGGACGGGGAGGAAATGCCGAAGAAGCCCTTGATTTTACTAAGCAGGTTCGAGCAGAAGCCGCTGACCTTGTTCCACAGCCAGCTTGCCGCATTCCCGATGCCGTTCCAGATGCCCTTGATGAGGTTCAGGCCGATATTTGCCATCTGGGACACACCGCTTGCAAAGCCCTTCACGATGGCGGAGATGATCTGCGGCACCGCCTTTACGATCTCCACAATGATTTTCGGAAGGTTGGTGATCAGGGCCACAAAAAGCTGTACGCCAGCCAGGATGATCTTGTCGATGTTCCCGACAAGGGCATTGATGATGCTTGTAATGATCTGTGGGATCGCCCCTACAATGGTGGTAATGATGGTGGGCAGGTTCTGAATCAAGGAGATCAGCAGGTTTACTCCGGCATCAATAATCTGCGGGATGCTGCCAAGGATCGCCGTCACCAGCCCGTCGATGATCTGTGGGATTGCCGCCACAATGGCCGTGATGATCTCCGGCAGTGCGGAAATCAGGGAGGTCAGCAGCTGTATCCCGGCGTCGATGATCTGGGGGATAGCCCCGACGATAAATTCCACAAGCGCCGTGATGATGGCGGGCAAAGCCGCAATCAGAACAGGGATAGCGTCTAAAAGCCCCTGTGCCAGTCCCAAAATCAGCTGCAGGGCAGCGTCCAGGATCATGGGTAAATTTTCAATCAGAGTCTGCACGATCTGCGTCACCACAAGGACGATCTGCGGAATCAGGGTAGGGACAGCTTCTGCAATTCCCTGTGCAAGAGTAACAATGATCTGCGCCGCGCCCTCCACCACAGCAGGAAGGCTCTGGATGATGCCAGAAAGAAGCGAGGTCAATATCTGCATCCCGGTGTCCACAAACTGCGGCAGCATGGAAACCGCCGTATTCACAAGCCCCGTGATGGCTCCCGCAAAGGCTTCATCTGCTCCGTCCACGCCGTTTATCATATCGGTAAAGGCAGAGATGACCTCGGAAATGGCGGGAAGGAACTCCGCCCGCAGGCTGTTCTTCACATTGGAGATGGTCTCCCCAAGCCCCGCAAGGGTCTCATCCAGCTGCGCCTGTCCTTCCCTGGATGCCACCAGCGCCTCATTGTTGCGGTAAAATGCGCTGCTTGCCTCGTCATACGCCCCCGAGAGGGTCTCCATGATGAGACGGTTGCGTTCACTTTCACTGGAGCAGGCCGCCAGCTTCTCGTTAAATTCGTCCTCGCTGATGCCTACCCAGTTTAAGGCATCCGCCAGGGAGTCCGTGACCTGTCCCACCTTGGCAGTCTCGTTTGCCGACTCGATCATGCCCTCGATGGGGAGGGCATCGCCAAAGGTACCGTAAACACCTGCCGCGATGTTCGTCCACTTGGTGATGTCCTGCTCGTTTTGGGCAAGCTGCGCCAACAGCTGTGACGCTTCCGTTGCCGTGTCCGTATCACCCAGGATCTTGTAAAACTCAGTGTAAGATTTCTGCGCCGCCTCGCCGCTGTAGCCGGCCGCTTCAAAGGCGGTGGTCAGCTTGCCCTGGGCTACCCGGTATTCCTCCGTGGCTTCGTCCAGGTTCCAGATGGTGCTGCCAAGCTCCTTGATGCCGTTTAATGCCGCCTGGATGCCGGAGGCGATGAGGTTGCCCATCGCCACCGTGGCTACCGAGAGACCGGAACCTAATTTGTCAGCTCCTTCGGAGGCATCCTCCAGCGATTCGCCCAAGTCCTCCGCCACATCCCCGGCGTCCTTCATCCGCTCCCGGTTTTCCTTAAGTTCCCCGGAAAGCTGGGAGATGCGTCCTTCCAGCTCCTTTGCCTCGCTGGAGCCTTTGCCGTACTGCAGTACGGCATTGGAATAGGCGCGCTTCATCCCTGCAAGCGCATCCTCCTGCCGGGCGATCTCCTGGGAGAGGCGTTCCGTAGCGTCCGCCGCATCCGTTTCCTCCCGGGAAAGGGCTTCAATGGCTCGCTCATTATCGGAAAGCTCCCGCTCCATACTGTTTAAGGCGGCTTCTGCGTTATTCAGCTGGATCTGCCAGTTCTGGGTTCGGCGGTCGTTCTCCCCAAAGGAGTCGGCGGCATTTTGGAGGGCGGCCCGCAGGAATTCCACCTTGTTTTTCTGTGCCTCGATTTCCTTATTCAGCACAGTGTTCCTTGCGGAAAGCGCCTGCACGGACTTATCGTTTTTATCAAACTGCGAGGACACCAGCTTCATCTCGGAGCCAAGCACCTTGAAGGACTGGTTGATCTCGGACAGCGCCTTTTTAAATTCCTTCTCGCCCTCAATGCCAATCTTCAGACCGAAATTATCCGCCACGGGCCACACCTCCTCTCTTCGCCCTCATGGACTTCATATCCCTCGTTTCCGTGTAAACACGAAAACTCGCTCATTCCGTCATTCGTCCTCTCCCCACAAAGCCGCTTGGCTTTGCGGGGTCCCCCGTCATATTCCATAGGGAATGACATCATCTATCGTCAGTTCCCGTTTCGGCTTCGCAAGCCCCAAAAACTGCCTGTGGCATTCCCACAGATCCATGAGCAGGCCAAACGGCATGAGCCACACTTCCTCCATGCGCAGGGAGAGGTGGGCCATGCCGTAATACAAAAGCCGGGTAAACAATTCTTCATCGCTTACCCGGCCGCCGTGTTTTTTCCCTCCGGCTCACTTTCGATGTTCCGTTTCGTACCCCGGTACATGGCCTCCATGATGGCGTCCTTATAGTCCGTCAGTTCCATCGGGGAGGTAAGAAGCTCAACCTCCTCGGCGGTCAGCTCCGGCTTTTTGTCCTCCGGGTGTTTCAGATTGTGGACGAGGATCGGCTGGTTGCACAGAAGGGTAATCAGCCACACGATCTCATCCAGCGCCATCTCAAAGTTCTCCGCCTTCATCAGTTTCTCGCCCAGGTTCTCCAGCCCGCCGTAGCGTCCGGCGATGGCCTTGGTCGCCCTGGTGGTCAGGAGCATTTCGTATTCCTGCCCGCCGATATTGACAGCAGCTGTTCTTTCATCCATACTTCAAACCCTCCTTAACCTTCGCCGCCTGCGCCCGATGTCTGATCTGCGTAGGACGGCTCATAGACCTCATCGTACCAGCCCGTAATGACTGTGGGGGATACACCAGCGTCGTCCTCGGACACCTCCGCTTTCCAGGGGTGTTTGCCCTGGCCGTCCACCTTATTGCGGCGGGTCACGGTGCCCTCGATAGACGGGGTGGAAAACTCGATGCTCTCGCCTTTGGTGGTCAGGTTAGTGGCGGGGATACCGAAAATCACACGGTACAGCCAGAAATAGCGGTACTTGCCGTTTGCTTTCTTGGCCCGGAAGCCGATGGCAACCGGAGCGCCGCCGTCCTCCGATGCGGAGATCAGGACGCCGTTTTCATCGATCACCGCCCCGGTCAGGTCTTCCGCCACGCTTTTCCCAATATCGTCCACACCCAGCGTCAGCGTCCCGCTCTGGAACTCCTTCACGACCTCCGCCGCGCCATCGTCCGCGTACAGCGTAGCTTCCGCCAGTTCCACGGAAAGCTCGGCGGTCATGGCTTTTGCCAAAGCCACAGGGGCGGCATAGGTCTCATCGCCGTTTTCACCCTCGGTAATCTTTGAGTAGAAAAGTTTATCAAGGCCAATGGTAGCCATAGTTCATTCCTCCAATCCATACAGTTTTGCCACATCAATGGCATAGTGGTGGTAGCCGGTATCGTCCTCATGGCCGATGTACCGCCTGTCCGTAATCACAAAATCAGCGGCAAGGAGCGCCTTTGAAAGCTGCCCCTTCCGCATCAGATAGTTCCCTTTGGAGAACAGGGAGAGCCGCGCCTCCTGGGTTTCATACCCCGGCAGGTTATCCGCATGGAGTTCATAGGTATCCGCCAAAGGCGTGACCACCACATATTCCTCCGGCGGCTCCCCGGAGAACACGCCCGTCTCCACAGGCAGTCCGCAGCCGGTGACCGCAGCCTTGATTTCCGAAAGCAGGCTCAAATCTTCTCCACCTCCTCGTCCAGCTTCGCCTTCATGGCGTTGATACAGGCATTCCGGGAGGAGGAACGGGCTGGTTTTAAGAAGGGTTTTGCGGGCTGGCCGCTTTTGCCGTATTCCAGGATGGTGGCGATCTTGGCGTTACTGTCGCCGTCCGAACGAGGCTCGGAAAAGCCCACCTTTATGTCAAAAT
>ERZ857827.146-NODE-146-length-112183-cov-6.229791_pt1 | contig 112183 bp, 100 predicted proteins | sample MGYA00519761_ERZ857827 | MGnify/ENA primary metagenome ERZ857827 (study PRJEB31778, sample SAMEA3449370) | human gut metagenome | biome: human gut; feature: human-associated habitat; material: faeces | place: United Kingdom | collected 2010/2012 ... | reverse complement strand
GCGAACTTGAAGTACAAGTATGGGAATCGACATTTCTGGTGTCGAGGGTACTATGGCGACCATCAGCGTCGAAGCGTCAACCAAAATGCATCGCACGCTGCGCTAGCTGCCGGAGCATCAGAGCTTCCGGTGGTACGGCATAAGCTTTGTCGGCTGGAACACGATTGCACCATTTCTGACGAAAAAGCCTGCGCTGATCGATGAAGAGGAGAAAGCCGAAAAGGCAGCGCCTGATACGCTGCAAAGCTATATTGAAGCGCTGTTTGATTCTGTGCAGGGCAATAGCGCGAGCTTTGAGCGGGTAATAGATCCTGACAATACGAGCGAAGAGGTAAGAAAGCGGTAAGAAGAAATTATGCTTTTAGGCCTGCAATCCGCAACAAAGGGACGCGTATCCGTCAACTATGTGCAGGAAATGCACGGCAATGTCTTTGTGCAGCATGTGCGGCGGTGGAATGAGGGCTGTCGCTGGCAGATGATGCAGAGCAAGGCACTTCCTTCACAGGAAGCGTGGATTGAAATGTATCCTATGGCCCTTGGTGGCACGGGTCGCTTCCATCGCGGAAGCGTGGATTGAAATCACCTTGATCTGCACCACCTCGCCAGCTGGGGCGGTCGCTTCCCTCGCGGGAAGCGTGATTTAAAATAGCCATCTCCAAACTGTCGTCGGATGATTGGTCAACGCTCGAAAGAATCTTCACGGATGCGGCCCAAAAAAGGCGGCGCTGTTCTGCGTCTGCCTTTCTTTGTGTTCTTTTTTTAGTCGTGCAGCATGGTTCGGATGGCCGTCCACACTGTCCGCACCATGTCGTAGTTCATTCGCTTCAGCATACGCTTGATGTCCCTGGGCAGGAAAGAATAGCCGTTCTCAATCTTTGCTTTGTCCATTTTGGCATTGCTCCTTCCATTTTATTATCTGGTAAACAGTGATACAATATTATCAATCTCCGTACAGGAGTGATCGTTAGGAGTTGGTGATATTGAAACGTGCTGCGTGCGTGCTTTTAATCGTGCTGCTGGCTTTTCTGCTGTGCGGATGCGTAGACCCTCAAAAGTACAACAGCTATGAAAGCGCCGTCGAAGATGCTAAGACTTATGCGAGCAATGTGGCCGATGCACTTACATGCTACGGACATAACGGCAATGCGGAAGACAGTCTGCTTACATTGCGCGCATACATTGATTACGAAGAGAAAATCACCAAGAAAGAACTGCTTGATGCGCTGGATGCCCTGGACGAATGCATTGAATACATTAGCAGAAATACAGAAAACATGAAATCCATTTTGCGCGGGTTGTGATAATTAGCAATCAATAACGCTATCAGAGGTGATCATTACGAAGCGTCACACCCTTACCTATGTCCTTCTGCTCATTTTTCTCATCTTGAGCGTGATTTGCCTTAATCCAATCCCTAAGCGCCACAAATATAGCAAACCTTCTGCTACCACCGCGCCCGTCTCGGTCGATCAGATATTGCAGGACACGCCGCGCTCCACCTGCTTCAAACAGGTCGGATACGACGTGCAAAGTCAAACGCTGTACCTTGTGTTCCGTACCACCGGCGCGATGTACCGTTACACCGGGTTCCCGCAGGAGGCGTGGGATAGCTTCATCAATGATTCGTCCTTGGGCGGGCACTTTAACCGGCAGATCAAGGGCAAGTACAGCTACGTTCGCGTTCGCTGATTGCTCTATCATTATACGAATATCCGTTCTCACTTGTCAAGCGATTGGACAAACTGGTGCTGGATGGGGATAAACCGCACAGAATGATGAAAATTCTCCCCACTTTTCGTCATACCTCAGCGCGTTTTGTCATATACTAACATGTCACTTTCCTCATGGGAAGCGTGGCTTGAAATAAAGAAGATGGTAAATTCATACTCCACGCTGTCTGCCGCTCTCCTCGCGGGAGCGTGCCTTGTTTGTTATACGCTATGCGATTTTTACATACCGCAAATTTTGAAAACGCTTGACATGGTGATGACTGTTACTTATAATATACAACGCGCGTTGCTGATAAAGCCGCTAAGAGCGTTGCGATAGCGCGAAAGCTTTGACGTTTTTTATATGTTACCCTGCGTAAGGGCTTGCATGTGACGCTGCGTCATGATGTAGGATGGGCGCGAAGGAGGGGAAAGCGTGGCCAAATACACAACGGGTGAAGCGGCAAAGCTCTGCGGTGTTACCGTCCGCACGGTGCAGTATTACGATGCGCGGGATATCCTCAAGCCCAGTGAGTTATCCGAAGGCGGGCGGCGGCTTTATTCCGAGGCGGATATTCGCCGCCTGCGGATTATCTGCTTTTTGCGCGAGGCGGGGCTGTCCATCAATAGCATTAGCGATCTGCTTAGCGAAAGCGATCCGGGCAGCGTGATCAACACCCTGCTGGATGAGCAGGAGCGTATCCTGCGCGATGAAATGGCGGAGCGGCAAGCACGGCTGGACAGGGTGGAAGGCATCCGGCGCGAGCTGAAGCGCGTGGAAAATTTTTCCGTTGAGTCGCTTGGCGACATCGCCTATACAATGGAAAACAGAAAGCAAAGCCGGCAGATGCATATGATCATGCTGCTGGCCGGTATCCCCATGGCAGCGATGGAGTGGGGCGCGGTGATCCTGTGGATTGTGACGGGCATATGGTGGCCGTTTGCGCTGTATGCGTTGATGATCGTGCCATTTGGGGTGTGGATCATGCGGTTTTATCGCGGGCGCGTGGCGTATATCTGCCCCGAATGCCACGAAGTGTTCAAGCCCTCGATGAAGCAGCTTTTCTGGTCGCGGCATACCCCGGCTATGCGCAGATTGATCTGCCCGCACTGCGGATACCAGGGCTTTTGCGTGGAGATTTACAAAAAGGAGAGGAAAAATAACAATGCTTAAAATTGAACATCTGACCAAGACCTATGGCGATAAAAAAGCGGTGGACGACCTGAGCCTGCACATCCTGCCGGGCGAAATTTATGGCTTTATCGGTCATAACGGCGCGGGCAAAACCACTACGCTTAAGTCCGTGGCAGGCATTTTGCAGTTTGATGCGGGCGAAATCACGATCGATGGAAACTCCGTGCGCAATCAGCCCCTGGCCTGCAAAAAGGAGATTGCTTATATCCCCGATAATCCGGACCTGTATGATTATATGACGGGTATCAAGTTTCTGAACTTCATCGCCGATATCTTCGGCATCCGTGCAGCTGACCGCCAGGCGCGCATTCATGATTATGCGGAGCGTTTCGAATTGACGGCTGATTTGGCGCAGCCTATCGCTTCCTATTCGCACGGCATGAAGCAGAAGCTGGCCATCATCGCTGCTTGGATTCATCAGCCTAAGCTGATCATCATGGACGAACCCTTTGTGGGCCTGGATCCCAAGGCCGCGCATTTGCTCAAGGGCATGATGCGCGAGGTCTGCGACGAGGGCGGCGCCATCTTCTTTTCCACCCATGTGCTGGAAGTGGCCGAAAAGCTGTGCGATAAGGTGGCCATCATTAAAGCTGGACGGCTGATCCGCTCCGGCACGATGGAGGAGGTCAAGGGCGACGACTCGCTGGAGCAGGTGTTCCTCGAACTGGAGGGAGAAACATGCTGAAAATACTGCTGAAGAAACAGATGGCGGAGGTTTTTCGCAGCTATTTCTATGATGCGAAAAAGAACAAGGCCCGCTCCAAGGCGGCTGTGGCCGCGTACATCGTCCTGTTTGTGGTGATTATGCTGGGCGTGCTGGGCGGCATGTTTACTCTGCTGGCGCTGTCCATGAGCGCGCCGATGGCCGCTGCCGGGATGGATTGGCTGTATTTTGCGCTGATGGGGCTGCTGGCCATTCTGCTTGGCTCGTTTGGCAGCGTGTTCAATACCTATTCCGGCTTGTACCTGGCCAAGGATAACGATCTGCTTTTGTCCATGCCCATTCCGGTTAATGCGATCATGGGCGCGCGGCTGCTCAGCGTTTACCTGCTGGGGCTGATGTACTCGGGCGTGGTCATCCTGCCTGCCGTGATTGTGTATTGGTTTACGGTTTCGGCCAGTCTGGGCGTGATTGCCGGCTCGATCCTGCTGCTTTTGCTGATCAGCATCTTTGTGCTTACGCTGTCCTGCGCGCTGGGCTGGGTGGTGGCTAAGATCAGCCTGAAGCTGAAGAATAAGAGCTTTATCACGGTAGTGATTTCCCTTGCCTTCTTTGCTATTTACTATTTCTTCTGCTTCAGAGCACAGACGATCATCAGCGATTTCGTCGCCAACGCCGTTACTTACGGCGAAAAAATCAAGGGTGCGGCGTATCCGATCTATCTGTTCGGCTGCGTAGCGCTGGGCAACGGCAAGGCCATGGCCGTTGTAACGGCCGTAGTGCTGGCGCTGTTTGGGGTGATGTGGCTGCTGCTGGGCCGCAGCTTCCTCAAGATCGCTACCTCCTCTGGCAAGACGGAGCGTCGTATGTACCGTGAAACCAGGACACAGCGCAAAAGCATCGGTGCTGCGCTGCTGGGCAAGGAGTTTGCCCGCTTCCTGTCCAGCCCTAACTATATGCTCAACTGCGGCTTGGGCGTTCTGCTGCTGCCCATCAGCGGCATTGTGCTGCTGGTCAAGGGGCGCGACCTGATGCCCATGCTGGCGATGGCCTTTGACAATCAGCCGGGCAGCGCAGCGGTGCTGCTGTGCACGGCGGTGTGCGTGGTGGCTTCCATGAACGATATGGCGGCTCCCTCGATTTCTCTGGAGGGCAAAAACCTGTGGCTGCTCCAGTCGCTGCCTGTGAAGCCCTGGCAGGCGCTGCGCGCAAAGCTGAGCGTGCAGCTGCTTCTGACCAGCATCCCGGCGCTGTTTGCCAGCGCCTGCGCGGCAATTGCCGGCGGCTTGAGCGCGGTTGAAGCGTTGCTTACGCTGCTGGTGCCGCAGGCTGTCATCCTGATGATGGCGCTGCTGAACCTGACTGTGGGCCTGAAAATGCCCAACCTTACCTGGACCAGCGAAATCGTGCCCATCAAGCAGAGCGCCAGCGTGATGATCGGCCTCTTGGGTGGTATGATCTATGGCATTCTGCCTATTGCCGGATTTTTGATGTTTGGCCATCGCATGGGCGCGAACGCTTATATGGCCTGCTTTATGGCGCTTACGCTGGCGATTTCCGCCGGCCTGTATGTTTGGTTAAAGAAAAAGGGCGGCGCTGCTTTTGCCGCGCTGTAAGAGAAAATGAAGAAGAGCTGGATCGTTGCAATCGTCATCCTGACGCTGCTTGTGTGCGCGGGTGCTGCTGCGCTGCTTCTGCGCGGCGGCGCGCCCGAGTTTACTGGCAGCCGCGTCAAAAATCCCGACGCCTACGAGCTGACTATTACCCGCATGAATGGCACGGATTCGCACACGCTGACGCTGCAGCAGGGCAATCGCCTGCAGGTGCATTTTGAAACGACGGCGGGCGAAATGGCGCTGGAAATCCGCGATCCTGCCGGCAGCGCCATCTATTCGGGCGATGGCAAGGCGTGCACGGATTTCACGCTGGATATTGCGCAGGATGGCGACTATACCATCGCCGTAACGGCGAAGCAGGGCGGCGGCAGCCTGAAGGCCAGAGTGCTGCCCGGCGAAGATAAGCAAAATGAAACAGGAATGCTTGAAAATTGGACAAACGCCCGCCATCATTTATGGCGACGCAAGCACGCATGCCTGGCTGTTTGTGCACGGCATGGGCGGCAACAAGACGGAAGCTGAGCCCTTCGCTGCGCTGACGGGCGCGCAGGTTCTGGCTATTGATCTGCCCGGCCATGGTGAACGCAAGGATATGGCGGGCTTCAATCCTTGGACAGCCGCGCCCGAGCTGCGCACGGTGATGGACTATATGCGCACCCGCTGGCGTGCAATCTCCCTGCGGGCAAACAGCATTGGTGCATATTTTTCCATGCTCGCCCTGTCGGATCGGGGGCTGCAGAAGGCGCTGTTCGTATCGCCGGTCGTGAATATGGAACGGCTGCTTCTGGACATGATGGACTGGACCAGGGTGACGGAGACGCAGCTGCGCGATGCGGGCGAGATTGCCACGGACTTTGGCCAAACGCTGTCCTGGCAGTATCTGTCCTGGGTGCGTGAGCATCCGCTCAATTGGCATACGCCCACGGCTATTCTCTATGCCGGGCATGATAACCTGACCTCCCGTGATACCATCACGGCCTTTGCAAATGCCCACCAGGCCAGTCTAAGCGCCTATGAGCCGGGAGAACACTGGTTCCATACCCCGGATCAGCTGGATGCGATGACCCGATGGGAGAAAAGTGAAATCTAAATACGAATATCGCGATAGCCCGGATTTTACCGGGCTTTTCTTTTGCCTGCGTTATGATATAATAGACAAAAATAATTTTTTGCAGAAACGCAAAATTCTTCCTGTCGGCTCCGTCAGTATAGGTAAAAGGAGGGAGAAGCGGCGAATGATTGTTGTCAAGCGCGCTGATAACATCGAAAGCCCGGATGCTTTGATTGCCCGTCTGGTGCAGGAATATCAGGTTCCCTTGCGCCGGATGTGCTGTATATGGCTCAAGGATGCGGCCCTGGCCGAGGACGCGGTGCAGGAGACCTTTGTGAAAGCCTGGCGAGCCGCCCTCTCCTTCCGTGGGGAGTGCAGCGAGAAAACCTGGCTGATGCGTATTGCGGTGCATGTGTGCTGGGATATGCGGCGCAGCTGGTGGTTCCGCCATGTGGATCGCAGCGTGCGTCTGGAGCATTTGCCAGAGCCCGCCGTGCCCTTTGAGGAGCGGGACGATACCCTCGTCCGCGCCGTCTGCGCCCTGCCTGCCCATCAGCGGGAGGCCGTGCTGCTGTATTATTATCAGGATATGACATTGACGGAGATTGCACAAGTATTGGAAATCGCGCCGTCCACCGTGAAACGGCGGCTGGACAGCGCGCATAAAACGCTGCAGCGTAAGCTGGAAGGAGGTTGAATCCTATGACAGAACAGGAAATGCGCAGGCGCATGCATCAGGCGATGGATGCGCGGCTTTCTGGCGTGCAGGAGGATCCCTGGCTTGCGCAGCGCGTGATGAACCAGCCGAAGGGAGAGAAGAAAGTGAAGCGTTTCACCGTTCAGACCGTTCTTGCAATGATGCTGCTGCTTGCCATCATGGGCACCGTGTATGCCGCCTCGCTGAACTCCGCACCCGACGATTTGATCACCAACACGCCCGTTCCCGCCAGCGAAGGCATGGGCGAGGTGGACCAGTGGGCGCTGGTAAAAATGCTGGAGCAGGAAAGCGAGGAGAATCCGTGCGATATAAACGGCTATTTGCAGTTTTACAGCAATGATTTTACCTATAGCGATATGATGTCTGTGCCCAGCTTTGATACGGGCTTCGATCAGGAGCTTGAATTGGAATACGATGGATTCAGATTCCGCCTGCGCGACGCTTATATATCTGGGAATACGCTGTACACCATAACGGAAATCAGCCGGGTAAACGGCGAACGTGCTATGATTGTGGAAATGCCCGCAGACAAAGAGCAGCTGAAAAACCGATTGTATAGAGGACTCTACCTGCGCGGCTTGAATAGAGACATTGAAATAACCGCGCAGGAATACATCGAAAAGTATAATGTGCCAGTATATATTGCTTCTGCTGGGGTTGAACAAGTATATAATTCAAATACGGCAGGAAGCAGCGCCAGCAGAAGAGAAGGCGATGGAAAGCTGATCGTCTATGAAACAATCAATCATGTTTGGCCAAGAAATGATGGCACTGTACATCTGGAATGGTCGGGGATGGTATGGGATGATAAAATTCAGGATTATCGCAAAGTGACCATGCCGCTGGTGCTTGAAATGAAACCTGTGGAAGAAAAAGAAATCTCTGTGTGCAGGCTATTCAAAACGGACGGCTTTATGATTGAATTGGAAAGCATTACGTTAAGGAAAACGGATATCGACGTGCAGGTTGATTTTCATTGCCGCTTGATTGAGCCAACCATTGAAAAGGGACAACTGGTCCAGAAGTATAGCTTCTATGCGGTTGATCCTGGCACTGAAAATTGGCGATATCTGAAAATGGGCTCAAAAATGCATGGAGGGATGGCAACGCCGGTTGATTTGAATACAGGAGAGTTTAATTACGAACGTACTACGCTGAGCTTGGAAGCCTGGGATCGGGACTCTCTGATAATTCAGTTCCTGCCCTTTGATGTCTGGGGGCACGGTGATCCGCAGCAGCCGCTTGTCGATGTGAAAATCAAATAATCCGCATGCAAAAAAGTCGGCTTAGGTTATCAATAAACAAGAAGACGCAGGACATATTTTGTATTTTGCCGCCCAAAGGGCGGCATTTTCGATCCGGAGCGGCGGCGTGTACGGCGCGAGGAGAAAATTTCCGAAGGAGTTTTCCTCCGAAAGGAAATTTTCATTCCTAACAGATTTTCTGTCCGTGAGCCGCAGGCTCACAAGAAAAACTGCAGCCCGAAAAATGAAATCTCATTTTTTCGGCGGGCGGCGGCTTTACCGATGTCTCAAAAAGCCGCCGAATAGGCGGCTTTTGCATTACTTGCGCAAACCCTTGGGATAGTGATTTTTCAGTTGGCCGTTAGAAGCCTTGCAAAAGCCCAGCGCATAGCCATCCACCGTGACCGTATAAAAACCGCGCATAGACTCAGCGCAGGGCAAGGCCTCGCCGTGCAGATAAGCGAGTGCCTGCGCGTCTGTCAGCGGGTATTGGCGTGGGATGTCCGTCCCCAGCGCCATCGCGTGATCTGGGATAAACACCTTGCCGCGCAGCTCGCCCACCTGCAGGCCGACACGCAGCGTGCGGATGCGGTCCAGCGGTGGAAGGACTGCGGGCGCGTGAATCAAATGGCCGCCGAAAACGGCGTTTGGCACGATGACACAGCCGGTTTCATCAGCAAAGGCGGCATAGGCCTGCAGCGCGGCACGATCCGGCGCAGGCAGCGGCGGCGCGCTAAGCGCAGGGGATGCATCGCCATCCTTTTCAAGGAGCGCGACAAAGTGCCCCTCGCCGCGTACGTGGTGCGGCCACAGGCGCAGGATGCCCTGCGGCGCAGCGGGCAGGCCAGGCAGCGCAAAGGGGACAGGATGAAAATCCGGATGCTCAGCCAGAAAACGTTCGATGCTGCCTTCGTTTTCAAGGGAATTAAAGGTGCATGTGCTGTAGGCCAGTCGGCCGCCGGGGCGCAGCATTTGCGTAGCGCTGTTCAAAATCTCAGCCTGACGGGCGGCGCAGCGGGCGGGCGAATCAGCGTTCCATTCGGCACATGCCTCCGGATGGCGGCGGAACATGCCCTCGCCCGAGCAGGGCGCGTCCACCAGAATCTTATCAAAGAAGCTGGGCCAGCGCGCCGCCAAAGCGTCTGGATAGGCGCAGGTTACAACCGCGTTTCCAATGCCCATACGCTCGATATTGCTGGATAGCACCTGCGCGCGGGAGGGGATGGGCTCATTGGCAATTAGCAGCGACAGATGCGCGCTCATGGCCAGCTGCGTGCTTTTGCCGCCTGGGGCGGCGCACAGATCCAGCACCCGGTCGCCATCCTGCGGCCGGAGAGCGGCGGCTGCGGCCATGGCGGAGGGCTCCTGCAGGTAGTATGCGCCCGCCTCGTGCAGGGGGATGGCCCCGGCGTTGGAATCCAGGCTTAGATAGCAGGCATTGCGGGCATAGGGAATATCGCCCAGCAGCGAACTGGCAGGCAGCGGCCGGCGCGCATCCCGAAAGCGTACGCCACGCTGGGCAGGCTGCTGGTAGGAAGCAAGAAAAGCGTCCATTTCTCCTGAGAGAAGCGGACGCATGCTTTCAATAAAGGAAAGGGGCAGCGGGTATTCACTCATAGGGGTTCCTGCCGTTCTGAGATTGATCCGCATCCTGCGGCTGAAGAGAAGGATAAACCGCGTCATGGAAAGCCTCGCGCGTATGGGCGACCGGCACGGGGCGCGAATCCTCATTGCGCTCGGTGCGCAGACGACGAAATACAGGCAAATGGCGACCGTGCCGCTCACTGCGCCTGCGCCGTACAACGGCGGTATCCGCAGGCTGTGCGGGCGACTGAACGTCATAGCGCGTAATTGCACGCGAGAGCTGCTCATCAGGCGCGGTTTCCATGATATCGGGAATAGGCTCGTCCATGAAGGAGAAGCTTTGCACACCCTGATCATAGCCAGCGTCAAACTGCTGCTCGGCCATGCGCTCGTCCTTCGTGCGGAAAATTCTGTGCAGCCAGGAGCGCCACACGTATTGCGGCCGCCAGCGCAGAATATAAACCATGATGTCAATCGTTAGCCCCGCCAGCACCAACACGCATGTGAGCGGCAGCCAATGCGCGCCAATCCAAGCCCAAAACGTGCCGGATGTGCCCTGAAAAATGGACAGCGCGCTGTTTGCAACCGAGCGTGTAAAGCTGAGCAGAAACGACAAAAGAGCACTTGCAAAATCGTTCATTTTATTATCCTATGATTATTCGGGCGCGATTTCCACGGTGATCAGGATGGTGTCGCTGCTGGACCAGGCCATCCCGGCCGGGCGCTCCAAGCGGATATTGCGGCTGATGATGGTGGTGGCGTCCGAAATATCGATGGGCGCGGAGATGAATTCCACCAGGTGGATCTCGCTCAAGGCGTTGATAATCTGATTGGTGGCGGCGATGGTTAGCGTGGCGGGTTCAGCCGTGATGCGCTTGACCACATAGCCCTGCGCGGGCGTGCCAACGGTCAGATCGGTAGTGTTGATGGTAAGCTGACGGGTTTGATACAGCGCCTGCTCTACCAGCAGGCTATCCAGCCGCACGGATTCGCTGGTCACGTCAATCAGGGCAGAGTCGATTTCATCGCCGGATGCATCGACCAGACGATAGGGAACGGCCGTACGCTCCAAACCCGAAACAGGAGTAAGCAGCGCCATGTTGTAATCGGCCACGCAGCGTACAATGGAATTGACCAGCGAACGCGGACCGGATACGGTGACATAGGATGGATCCACGCTGGCGCCGGCAGCATAAAAGCCGTCGGGCGGGTTGCCGGTGGTGGAAAGACGCACAGGAATGCGGCTGCGGGAGATGTACTCTTCCACCTGCACGGTCACGGTGGAAACGCTCATTTCGGTCACGGTACCATAGGTATTGGTAGTGGTAGAAATGATATTGAGCGTTTGCTCGCCCGTATCATGGATGCGCGCCAGATCGATACGCAGGTTATAGTTGGATGCGCTGGCGATGTTATAGACCTTCTGCGGCACATCTGCGCGGAAACGCACGGTGGGCAGGTTTTCAAGGCCGGATACGATGATGAAGCCGTTGCGGCGCAGGGTGTCGGCATTGACAATGTTGATCGTTACATCGTTGAATACTTTTTCGCGCGTTAGCGATTCATCCTGCGTAATCAGACCGCTCCACAGGCAGATAGCCAGAAACAGCGAAAGCAGCTTCCAGGGCCAGTTGTGGGTGATCCACGTTTTCAGCCGCAGCAGCGTGGCCTTGATATCAATTTTCTGCCCTGCCATGGTTCAGCCTGCCTTTCAGCCAGTTTTTCGCGCGGACGTACAAACCGTCTTGGGGTTGATGATACATGGTGCTTAGAATTTCTCCGATGGCCTTTGCATCCAGATGCCGGGTGAGCTTGCCATCCCGGGCCATGCTGATCACGCCCGTTTCCTCACTGACAATCAGAACCAGCGCGTCCGTCGTTTCCGATATGCCGATGGCAGCACGATGGCGTGTGCCAAGGTCGCGGGTGATGGCATTGGATTCGGACAGGGTGGTCAGCATGCAGGCGGCGGATACGATGCGCGTGCCGCGGATGATGACCGCGCCGTCATGCAGCGGGGTGTTGGGTTCAAAGATGTTTTCAAGCAGCGGAGCCGAGATGGTACTGTCCAGCCTTGTGCCGGTTTCCATTACGTCCTTCAAGCCTGTGCGGCGCTCAAATACGATCAGCGCGCCCACCCTGCGGCGGGAAAGGCTGGTCAGGCATTGCGTAATTTCGCTGATAATACGCTGGTTTTCTTCACCATCGCTCTGAAAGTGCTCCATCTTGGCGCCGCGGCCAAGCTGCTCGAGCACGCGGCGAATCTCCGGCTGGAACAGCACCACCAGCACCAACGCGCCGTTGCTGAGAATTTGCTTAAGCACCCAGGTAAGGGCGGTAAGACCCAGGAGGGAGGAAAGAAGCGATGCGCCAACCAGCAGCAGAAAGCCCTTGAGCACCTCGCTGGCGCGGGTATCGCGCGTAAGCATGATCATTTGATAGATCAGCACCGCGACGATCAGAATATCCAGCAGGTCGTTGAGCTGCGGACGATTGAAGATGTTCCAGAAGAACGTCTGGAGCTGGCTGAACAAAGAAGACACGCGGCAACGACCTCACTTTCCTGCGATGCTCTTATTATAACAAAATCTTAATAATTTGTTAAGGGGAAAAAGCCCCAGAATGTAAAAAAAGTAAGAATAAATTATGGATCGATTTCAAATTCCAGATAGGATGGAAAAGTGTAAAATCTTCCCTGAACGGTAGGCAAGCGGCGGCGGATATGCTATAATGTAAATAGCATATGGCCTGAAATGCATAAAGCGGGCAATCTGGACACAAAGGAGCGCTGTGGGCATGGATCATCACGACGGACACCGCGAAAGGCTGCGGGAGCGTTATCTGCGCATGGGACTGGACGCCTTTGGCGAACACGAGGTGCTGGAACTCCTGCTTACCTACGCCATTCCGCGGCGTGATACCAAGCCGATTGCCTATGCGCTGCTGGATCGCTTCGGTTCTCTCCATCGCGTGCTGCAAGCCACGCCACAGGAATTGATGAAAACGCCCGGCATTGGCGACAGCGCGGCTGTGTTCATCAATATGATGGTGCCCTTGTTCAGGGCATATCGCCGCAGTGTTGAAGCTGAAAACCCGGAGATGAAGAATCAGGATCAGTCCGTGCGCTATTGCGAAGGGCTGTTTGAGGGCGAACGGTACGAAAAATTCTATGTGATCTGCCTGGATGCGCAGATGCGCCGGGTCAACACCGTGCTGATTTCCAGCGGCGATATCGCTGAGGTGCGCGTCTACGCCCGCCATGTGCTCAGCGCCCTGAGCCAGTGCGACGCGATGGGGGCGGTGATTACGCACAATCATCCCAGCGGCACAGCACAGCCATCCATTGAAGATATTCAGTTGACAAATGGCATTGCCGCGCTGCTGGACGGTGTGGGCATCAAGCTGTATGACCATTTGATTGTTGCGCCCAATGAAACCTTCAGCTTCCGCCGCGGCGGCCTGATTTGTGCTGACAGCGGAGAAGTCTCGCAGGCAGCGCAGAACTTTGAGCGGATTCTGCCATCTGTTCAGAATGAAATCTATCTGGAAGGCGTGATCCCCAAAGATCGCGATTCGTAAGGAGAAATGAATGAAAAAGAGCAAAACGAAAAGGCGGTGTCCTATGCTGCTGCGTGTGCTGCTGCGCTTGGCCCTTCTGGGCTTTGTATTATGGACTGCATTGGTGGCCTTTGTATGCGTAAAGGAATACACTGTGCCAAAGCCGGATGGAACCACCCAGGCAATCATTGTGCTGGGCGCACAGGTGAAGCCCGACGGTACCCTGAGCCTGCAATTGCAGTATCGCATGGAATTGGCATTGGAGCAGTACCGTGCGCATCCGCAGGTCATTGTCGTGTGCGGCGCGCAGGGTGGCAATGAGCCAATGACTGAGGCGCAGGCGATGCACGATTATCTGGTGTCAAATGGCGTGCCGGAGGGGGATATCCTGATGGATGACACCTCTTTCAATACCCGTCAGAACCTGACCAACGCGCAGAAGCTGTTGGGGGATGATGTGAAAAAGGTGCTGATCGTAACCAGCAATTATCACCTGCCGCGTGCGATGGCATTGGCGCGCGATACCGGCTTTGAGCCGCAGGGCGTGGGCGCGCCCATCAAGCTGATCTACTGGCCCAAGAATCATTACCGCGAGGCGCTTGCCTGGGTGAAATACCTGCTGCAAAAATGGAGTATCCTGCCTTATTGATAAAAATGAACCCTCTTTCAGGCGCTTGCCTGGGGAGGGTTTAAAAATAAGCAAAAAAAGAAACCGCACAAGCGGTTTGCTTTTGTGGCACCTCCGACCGGATTCGAACCGGTGTTTCAGCCTTGAGAGGGCCGCGTCCTAGGCCACTAGACAACGGAGGCAAAATGGCTGGGGAACAAGGATTTGAACCTTGACAATACGAGTCAGAGTCGTAGGTGCTGCCGTTACACCATTCCCCAACACAGTGCAGAACTGACTGCGAGGGATATTATATCCAACTTGCCTGCGATTGTCAAGGGCTTTTTTCAAAATTTTTGAATTTATTTGCGAAGCCGTCTTTCGACCGACCCATGCAGGCTGCCTGAAACGCAGCGCGTTTTCCGGGACCGGGCCGGAATAAGCGTGTCATTGCGGGCCGCCAGGCTGACGGTCTGCGGGATTGGGCCATGCGTGGCGCGCAAAGCGCGATGGGCTCATGCCCACCATGGCATGGAAAACGGTGCAGAAATAGTTGGCGTCGTTAAAGCCGCTTGCGTATGCGGCTGTCGATACGCTGCAGCCGTGCTTGAGCATTCCCTTGGCCACGTTGATGCGCAGCTGTTTGATATAGGTGCGCAGGTTCATGTGCATGCGCTGGCTGAATACATGGCTGATGTGCGATTCGGAGTAGTTGCAGGCGGCCGCGATCTGCGCCACCGTCAGTGAGGAATCTGTATAATGGTTATACAGGTAGGACATGATGTTTTCAAATGCGGTTTCAGTGGGGGATTCAGCGCGCTCCTTTGCCATGGATGCATAGGGCCGAAATAGATCGGCCAATATAAAGGCGACGATATCGAATACGGCCTTTTCATCCTCGGTTGGGGCGGCGGCGCAGACCGACTGCTGTCTGAAGGCGATCAGCTCCTCCGCACGCATGCCCCATTTTCGGGCCAGAGCTTCGATTCTCTCGTCCGATTCCTGCGTATCCTGGCAATACATGCCCACCGATAATGACCCGATGCATATATCGTCTAACAGGATCGGCACGGAATACTCGCTCAGCCCAAACTGGCAGTCCCGGATAAACGGCTCGCCTTTTCGCTGGCAAAGCCATTGATGCACCTTGCTGCACGTGACGCAGCAGGCATAAGCCTGCTCGTTTTGCTTCATGGCGGTGCAAAACGCGCAATGATGCCCAACGTGCGGCACCAGAATGCCGCCAAGAGAGGTGTTCCAGCTTAGAAAACCAACGAAATCCTTGATAATTATGATTCGGTTTAGCTTTTCCAGCCGGGATAGCAGCGCCATCAGCGCCTTTTCGTTTTCCATGTCCTTCACCTCCTATCGGCGATTTTGCATTTTCTATTCGACATCATAGCAAAAAGAAACGAGACTGTAAAGCCATTGCAGATTTTTGGAGATTATCTGCACTTTTTTGCTGGAACAGTTTGGCGTGGGAATGCTAAAATAACAAGCAAAGACGGCGTTTGCCGCCTCATGCGTCCAAGGCTGATAAAAGGAGCGTATTCATTATGACGAAAAATCCGAACGTTATCATGATTCTAACGGACGATCAGGGATACTGGTCTTTGGGGTGTACCGGCAATAAGGAAATCCGCACGCCCAATATCGACGCGCTGGCCGCCGGCGGCGTACAGCTGGATAATTTCTTCTGCGTATCGCCTGTGTGCTCGCCCGCGCGCGCCTCGCTGCTGACCGGGCGCATTCCCAGCCAGCATGGAATTCAGGATTGGCTGCGCGTGGGCAACGGCGATAAAAAGAACGATCCGCCTATCGACTATCTGGAAGGCATTACCGGCTATACGGATATCCTGGCGAAAAACGGCTATACCTGCGGCATCAGCGGCAAATGGCATATGGGCGCTACCTGCAAGCCGCAAAAGAGCTATAGCCACTGGTTTGTTACGCCGGGCGGCAGCGGAACCTATTGGAATTCCGGCGCTTTCCGCGGCACGCAGCAGGTGCAGACCGAGGGCTACCTGACCGACGTGATTACCGACGATGCGCTGGGCTTTATCGATGAATGCGCGGATAAGGACGAGCCGTTCTATCTCAACCTTTCCTTCACCGCGCCGCACAGCCCGCATGTGGATCAGCACAAAAAGGAATATGTCGATTACTATTATAACAACTGCACCTTCGCCGACGTTCCCCAGGATAAGCGCAGCCCAGGCAGCATTCAGTTTCCGCACGACATCGCCTACAGCCTGACCTTTGCGGATAAGAGCAGGGAGTTTCTGACGCTGCGCGATCTGCTCAGCGGCTACTATGCGGCTGTGCAGGGCGTGGATGACAGCGTGGGCAGAATCGTGGCCAAGCTGGAAGAAAAGGGCATCCGCGATAACACGCTGATCGTCTATACCAGCGATAACGGCTTCAGCTGCGGCCAGCATGGTGTATGGGGCAAGGGCAATGCGACCTTCCCGCTCAATCTGTTTGATACTGCCGTGAAGGTGCCTTGCATTTTCAATTTCCCCGGCGTTATCCGCGCGGGCGTAAAGACGGACGTTCTGCTTTCTGCTTACGACTTTATGCCTACGCTCCTGGATCTGTTGGGCTACGAGAATCCGGAAGCTGCGGAGCTGCCCGGACGGAGCTTTAAGAACCTGCTGCTCAGCGACGCCTCGGAGGAGTATCATGAGGCGATCACCGTCTTTGACGAGTACGGTCCCAACCGCATGATCCGCACCAAGGAATGGAAGTACATCCATCGTTATCCTTACGGCCCGCATGAGCTGTACGATCTGGTGCATGACGAGCGCGAGCAGTTTAACCTGCTGGAAGAAAACCGCTGCTTCTTCTATGGCCCCAAGTTTATCGAAGCCAAGGCGGCCGAGATGAAGGCCATGCTGGACGACTGGTTCGCCCGTTATGTAAACCCTGAAATCGATGGCGCGCGCGAGCCTGTCTGCGGCCGCGGCCAGCTTTGCCGCTTGGGCAAGGAATCCAACGGCCAGGTGACGTTCTCCCCGGTCAGTCAGACAGAATACAGCCGCTAATAGTGAATATGAAAAAGCCCTCTCGGAAAATCCCAGGAGGGCTTTTTGCATGATTAGAATTTCAGTACACTGGTTAAGGTCAGAATGGTAATGGACGGGGTGTTGAACATACGCAGCGGGATTGGATAAGCATCCGATACGCCAAGCCCGGGGCTGATATACTGCGTAACGCCCTGAATGGTGCTCAGCCCCTGGATCAGGTTATCCTGCGGAAACCAGCCGCTGATGTTGGCGGAATCCGGCGCCTTGAGCGCGCCGGCAAAGGGCACGCGCACCTGGCCGCCGCAGTAGTGCCCGGCCAGCACCAGCGACACGCTGCGCAAAAAGGCGTTCTCCTCGCTGCCTGACCATTGCTGCAGGGTTTTGATGGTGGTTTCAGTCAACGGATGATGTGTCAACGCAATCTGCACATCCGAATCCTGCATCTCCTTCATTGCAGCATCAATTTGATCCAGCACAGCAAGCTGATAGTCAATCACCTGAAGCTGCGCGGCCTGCTCTGGGGTGTTCTGCGGCTGATTGGCCAGCGCCGTGTGGCGCGCCTGATAAGCCGCACGGGAGGAATCGATATCCAGCCCGTACATGGATTCCGGGCAGAACCAGACGGCGCTTTTGCCTACGGTCAGCTTTTGAGGGGAATCCAGATAAATCGCGCCGTGCTCCTCGGCAGCCAGCACATAATCGGCCTTTACGCGCTCGGGCGTATTGGGCTGCGCGGCAATGGGCGCGGGATCCTCATCGCCCGCAACAAAGTATACCGGCACGCGCCCGGCAAATACGTCGATCAGCTTAAGAAAAGCGTCGTAATTGCCATCCGGCGCGCATACGTCGCCCGTGATGCACACGGCGTTGTAGCGCGCGGTTTTCAGCATGGTGGAGATGGTGGATTGATTCGCGCCGTATTCGTTGCCGTGCAGATCGCTGATGTGCAGGATGCGGAACTTCTCCAGATCCTTACTTAGGGATGTGATGGTTACATCCTCATTTAACAGCTTCACGCGTCCGTTGTTGACAAAGTTGAGCGCGACAATTACGGCCAGCAGCAGAATCAGCAGCATGGGATACACCAGCGCGCCAGTGCGGCGGGGCTTGGCGTCGGTAAACAGGGAACGGCTTTTGCGCATGCGTTCAGGCTCCTTTAGTAATACCGTTTCATTATAGCCAATCATGCAAGGGATGGCAATGGAAAATAGCGGGCGATCTTGTAAAAACAGCAGGAAAAAGCGGGGAACAAGGCGAATTAAACAAAGCTGTAGAAGGAGGCTTGCGCAATGCCCAAACCAAAGACCATTTTTGTCTGCTCCGCCTGCGGATATGAATCCCCGCGCTGGTATGGCAAATGCCCATCCTGCGAAAGCTGGAATACGCTGGAGGAAACCGCGCCTCAGGCTGTATCGGCCATCGCGCCCAAGCCGCAGAAGCAGCGCGGCGGCACCGGCGCGCAGGCGCAGAGGATTTATGAAATCGAGGCGGGCGCGCAGACGCACGAGCCTACCGGCATCGGCGAGTTTGACCGAGTACTGGGCGGCGGCATTGTGGAGGGCTCGCTGATGCTGGTGGGCGGCGAGCCGGGCGTGGGCAAAAGCACGTTGCTGCTGCAGGTGTGCGCGCGCATGGCGCGCATGGGCAAGCGTGTGCTGTATGTAACGGGTGAGGAAAGCACGCGGCAGATTCGCCTGCGCGCCGACCGCCTGGGCGTGGGGCATGAGGAGATTCTGGTGCTGGCCGAAAACGCCATGGATGCGATTGAGGAAAAGCTCAATACCATCCAGCCGGATTTCGCCGTGATCGACTCCATCCAGACCATGTACCGCCCTGACCTTGCCAGCGCGCCGGGCAGCGTCAGCCAGGTGCGTGAAAGCGCGACGGTGCTGATGCGTTATGCCAAGACCAACGGCTGCGCCATCATCCTGGTGGGGCATGTCACCAAGGAGGGTGCGATTGCCGGCCCCCGCGTGCTGGAGCACATGGTGGATGTGGTGCTGTACTTTGAAGGCGACTATCAGCATGAGTATCGTCTGCTGCGCGCGGTCAAAAACCGCTTCGGCTCGGTCAATGAGCTGGGCATGTTTGAGATGACGGGCGAGGGCATGATGCCCGTTGAAAACGCATCCGAAACGCTGATATCGCATCGTGCCTCGGGGGCCAGCGGCTCGGTGGTGTTTTGCTGCATGGAGGGCAGCCGCCCGATGCTGGTGGATCTGCAGGCGCTGGCGGCGCAGTCCTTTTACGCCGTGCCGCGCAGAACGGTCAACGGCGCGGATCAGGCGCGCGTGGCGCTGCTGCTGGCGGTACTGGAAAAGCGCGCGGGCCTGCGCATGTACAATCAGGACGTATATGTTAACGTCGCTGGCGGCCTGTCGCTGTCTGAGCCTGCGGTTGATCTGCCGCTGTGCGTGGCGGTGGCTTCCTCCTTGTCTGATAGTCCGCTGCCCAGCGACCTGGCCGTGATGGGCGAGGTGGGCCTGACGGGCGAGATCCGCGCCATCACGCAGATGGAGCGCCGCATCAACGAGTGCGTGCGGCTGGGCTTCCGACATATCATGTGTCCGGCGGATTCTGTTAAACGCTTGCATCTGCCCGAAGGCGTGGAGCTGACTCCTGTGAAAACACTGGCGCAGGCGATTACGCTGCTGGGACTGAGAAGATAAAAATCAAATTTCCGCCTTCTGCATGCCGAAGTGTCCAATGGGCATACTACGCATACAGGAGGCGGATTGTTTGAATGAAAAAAGCTGTACTACTATCCTTTCTGCTGTGCCTGGCCCTTGCCTGCACAGCCTGCGCAGGCGGCGATATGCAGCCTTCGCCCACGCCCGATGCGGCCACGGAAGCGCCGCAAGACGCCAATCTTCCCCAGCTGCCGGAGGATATCCGCGTAGATCAGAACGGTGTGCCCGTGCTGAACGTTTATGTGCAGTCAGAGGATAAGAACGACGAAATGGGCCTGGAAGAGTACCTTTGTGGCGTGCTGGCGGGCGAGATGAAAAACGACTGGCCCGAGGAGGCGCTCAAGGCTCAGGCTATCCTGGCTCGAACGTTTGTGCTGAAATTTCTGATGGAAAAGAAAAGCATGTACGAGGGCGCGGATATCTCTACCGATATCCGCGAAGCCCAGGCCTACGATGCGGAGGGCGTGAACGAGCGCATCCGCGCGGCGGTCAAGGATACGCGCGGCATGGTGGTCTGCTATCAGAACGAGCCAATATACGCTTGGTTTCATGCCCATTCGGGCGGCAAAACCGATACGGCGGAAAACGGGCTGGATTATCAGCAGGCTGCGCCCTATACCCAGGTGACGGACGGAAACGAGAGCGAAAGTGCTCCGCAGGATGCGGCGCAGTGGTCAGCGCAGTTTACGGAGGCGGAGGTCATCCAGGCTGCCGCCGATGCGGGGCTGAAGCTGGACGGCGGCATTGAAACGGTACAGGCCGGAGCCAAGGACGACAGCGGCCGGGTAGGAGAAATCCTGCTGAACGGCCAGCCTGTTTCGGCCAGTGAATTCCGTATCGCTATTGGCAGCACCAAGATGAAATCAACGCTGCTGACCCATATTGCCTATTCGGATGGAACGCTTGCGTTGTCCGGCCGCGGTTATGGCCATGGGGTGGGCATGTCCCAGTGGGGCGCCTATGGCATGGCGGAAAATGGCAAAACGGCGCAGGAAATCATCAATCACTATTTCAAAGCTGTGGATATTGTGCAAATGTGGAAGTAGTCTGGACAAAAAACCATATAGTGGTTGACAAAATCACGCTTTTTGTTTACATTGTGCAATGTAGCAAGGGCGTGATTTTGCTTTATTCGGCATCAGGCTGATCATGCCCGCATAAAATGAACAGTTCGCTTGAACTGCACAAGAAGGAGGAACGATTGATGAAAAAGTTTATCGCTCTGTTGCTCACGCTGCTCCTGGCTCTGTCCGCCGCTGCACCTGCGCTGGCAGAGAAACAGACATATCGCTCCCTGTACAGCGGCGAAGTGACAACACTGAATTATCTGACCACCACTACCACCAGCGAGTTTGGGCTGCTTTCTAACCTGATTGATACGCTGGTTGAATCAGACCGGTATGGGCAGCTTCAGCCCTGCCTGGCTGAAAGCTGGGAAGCCAGCGCCGACGGCCTCACATGGACGTTCCGCCTGCGCCACGGTGTGCAGTGGGTGGACGCGCAGGGCAATGCCGTGGCTGAAGTGACGGCTCACGATTTTGTAACCGCCGCCAAATACATCCTCAACGCCCAGCATGCCTCCGGCAGCGCCAAAACGCTGTATAAGATCATCGTGGGCGCGAAGGAATACTACGATGGCACCGCTACCCCCAAGGAGGGGGAGCAGCCCGCCCCCAAGACCGAATGGGATACCGTGGGTGTAAAGGCGCTGAATGATTATACCCTGCAGTACACCTTGAAGAATCCTGTGGCCTATTTCCTGTCGATGGTAGATAATCAGGCTTTCATGCCTGTTTATGGCCCTTTCCTTGCCGAGAAGGGCGAACAGTTTGGCCTGGCTACCGGCAACGATACCCTGCTGTACTGCGGCGCGTACACGCTGACGGAGTTCAAGCCCCAGGAAACCCGTGTGCTTACCAAGAACAGCGCCTATTGGAATCTCGAGCATGTAACGATCGATCAGATTGTTTATCGTTACAACAAAGAAGCATCGACCATCTCGGCCGATCTGTATCTGAAGGGCGAGGTGGACTCCGCCTCCATCAGCGCCGAGATTGCCAGCCAGTGGCTGGACGATCCGGTTAAGTCCGAGTATATCCGTCCCGACCGTCCCACCAGCTGCTACAGCTATTTCTTCTCCTTTAACTATGCTCCGCAGTTTGCGGCCGAGTATGAGCCTGAAAACTGGGCCAAGGCCGTTGTGAACGAAAATTTCCGCAAGTCCTTCTATTACGGTCTGGATCGATTGAAGGTAAAGACGGCGGCGGATGCGGACAATGCCGAGGCGCTGCTGTTCAACAGCATTACGCCTACCGATTTCCTGATTATCAACGGCGAGGATTATGTAAAGACTGGCGCGCTCAAGGCTATTACCGAGCTGGGCGTGGGTACCTATCAGACTGACAAGGCGATTGAGTATCGCGACAAGGCCATTGAAGAACTGACCGCCGCTGGCGTTACCTTCCCCATTAAGGTATTTATGCCCTATAATGCCAGCGTGAACGGCTGGGCGGACGAGTGCCAGATCATCGAGCAGCAGCTGGAAGAACTGCTGGGCAAGGATTATATCGATATCAGTATCGAGGCATATCCTTCCTCCGGCTTCCTTGGCAGCACGCGCCGCAGCGGCAACTATGCCTTTATGAAGTGCAACTGGGGCCCGGATTATGATGATCCCGAGACATTCTCTGAGCCCTTTGCCGTCGGCAACAACTATAACTTCATCGATAAGTGCGAGGGCATGGATGAGGTTCGCACCGAGTTGTACAGCCTGTTTGATCAGGCGACGGCCATCTATGATGACCTGACGGCACGCTACGCGGCCTTTGCTCAGGCGGAAGCCTTCATCGTGGATCACGCCATCGTGATCCCCTACGGCTTCAGCACGGGCGGCTACACGGCCAGCCGCATCGATCCCTTCACCTTGCCCTACACGGCGACTGGCATTTCCAAGGAGCGCTTCAAGGGCGCGGTGCTGCTGGATCAGCCCATGAGCACCGATCAGTACTACGACGCCTATGACCAGTGGCTCAGCGATCTGGAAGCGCTGACGGCCAATCCCTAAAATAAAGCTTACACGCAATGCGCGCGGCATGCGGCGGGGGGCGAAACGCCTCCTGCCGTCCTGCTGCATTTACGGCATGGCCGGAAGGAGCGGGCCTTGGGTAAATATTTACTGAAAAGAATGATATCCTCCGTGCTGACGCTGCTGGTGATTTTGACGGTAGTGTTTGTTTTGCTGCGCCAAATGCCGATTGAGGGATACTTTGATAATTTTGATAAGCTCGACGACAGCATGATCGCTGCGCGCCTGACGCAGCTGGGTCTGGATCAGCCGCTGCATAAGCAGCTGCTCAGCTTCTTTGGCGGTTTGCTGCACGGCGATTTGGGCACCTCTTCCCGCTACAGCGTGGGTGCGCCCATCAGCGGCATCATTGCGCAGAAAGCGCCCATATCGATTATCCTGGGTTTGCTTTCCATGGGCGTGGCGCTGGTGCTGGGCATCCCGCTGGGCGCGGCCATGGCGCGTTCTCAATCCGGCTTCTGGGATCGCTTCGGCACGGCTTTTATCGTGTTCGTCAACGCCGTGCCCGCGGCGGTGTACTATATTTACCTGCAATCGCTTGGCTCCACCGCCCTGCGTGTGAGCATGCTGTTCAGCCGCGAGGATCTGCGCACCTGGATATTGCCTGTGTTTTCCATGTCGCTTGGCAACATCGCCTATTACGCCATGTGGCTGCGCCGCTATATGGTGGATGAAAACAACAAGGACTACGTCAAGCTGGCGCGCGCCAAGGGCGTAAACGAAAGCAAAATCACCATGCGCCATGTGTTCCGTAACGCCTTTGTGCCTATGATTCAGTATATTCCAACGTCGCTGATGTATACGGTATGCGGCTCCATTTATATTGAGTCGCTTTATTCCATTCCCGGTATGGGCGGCCTGCTGGTGGATGTGATCAGCCGCCAGGATAACCCCATGGTGCAGGCCATTGTGATGATTTACAGCTGCATCGGGATTGTGGGCCTGATCCTGGGCGACCTGCTGATGGTGCTGGTGGATCCCCGTATCTCCCTGCACGGAAAGGGGGATGCGCGCTGATGGGCATGTTCAGCAAATGGAAAAGTGCGCCTGTGGAGGCGCGCATGAGCGATTCTCTGCGCGAGCGCATGCAGGCGGCGGCCAAGGCTCCCTTTGCGTTTGCGCAGTATCATCCGGGAGAAGGGGAAATGATCGGCTATTCCGATTATTCCTATTGGGGCAGCACCTTCCGCGCCTTCCTTAAAAACAGGGTGGCGCTGACGCTTTTCTGCGTGCTGCTGGCGCTGCTGCTGTTCACCTTTATCCAGCCGACTCTGCCTGGGCAGTACCCAGCCAACCTGATTATCAATCACCCGATCACGCAGATTCAAATGAGCAACATCGCTCCCTCCCTGACCACGGTGAAGACTCGCGTGGAGGCGGGTACGGAACTGATCGTCACCCCATATGAAAACGAACGCTGGAGCGCGGTGAGCAATGTACTCGCCTCCCTGAAAGCGCGCGAGCAGTTTACCGTGCTGGAATACGGCGATTCCTATTGCTATGTAGAGATCAACGGCCAGCGCGGCTATGTGAAAAACGACTTTACCACCAAGCTGAAGCTGCCTGAGGACTATACGCAAACGCCCTATACCGCGCGATCCAATTTTCCCATCAAGCTGTACAGCTCCCCGGCGGATTGCACCAACAACGGCGACGCGCTGTTTGTAGAGACAAGGTATCTGGATATGGACGGCGATCATGCCGTCACCAATGCAGCCTGCGCGCTGCGCATCCTGCCCACCACCGCGCCGTTCCTGTTTGGTACCAACAATCTGGGGCAGGATCTGTGGGCGATGGTGTGGTCTGGCACGCGTACTTCGCTGTTTATCGGCTTTATTGTGGCGGTGATCGAGGCATTCACCGGCATCGTCGTGGGTGTGCTGTGGGGCTATGTTCGCAGGCTGGATCGCCTGCTTACGGCGGTTTACAATGTGGTTGACAACGTGCCCACCACCATCGTGCTGGTGCTGATTTCCTATATCATGCGTCCAGGCGTAGGCACGCTGATCTTTGCCATGTGCCTGACCGGCTGGGTGGGCATGGCGCGCTTTATCCGCAACCAGATCGTTATCATCCGCGACCGCGACTATAACCTGGCTTCCAGGTGCCTGGGCACCAGCACGCTGCGCATCATCACGCGCAATCTGCTGCCTTATTTGGTATCGGTGATCACCCTGCGCATGGCGCTGGCCATTCCCGGGGCGATTGGCAGCGAGGTATTCATTACCTATATCGGCCTGGGCTTGCCCGTCAGCACGCCTTCGCTGGGCAACCTGATCAATACCGGGCGCAAGCTGATTTCCACATCGCAGAGCTATCAGCTGGTTTTCCCGACCATCGTGCTTTCCATCATCACCATTTCCTTTTACCTGATCGGCAACGCCTTTGCGGACGCGGCCGATCCCAAGAATCATGTGTGAGGCAGTGCCTATGATTTGTCAGGATGCGCCGCGCGCCCGCTGCTATCTGGAGGTGAACACGGCGGCGATTGCCAACAACCTTGCCGCCGCGCGAGAGCTGCTAAAGCCCGAAACGCGCCTGATTGCCGTGCTGAAGGCGGATGCTTATGGCTACGGCTTGCGTACGGTTGGACGTTACCTTTGGACACAAGGTGTGCGGCACTTTGCTGTAGCGTGCCTGTCAGAAGCCTTTGAGCTGCGCGACGCGCTGCCGGAAGCCTGGATTCTGTGCATGGGCGAATCGCTGGATGGTTCGCTGGATACGGCGATCAGGCAGGATATCCGTTTGACGGTTGGTGCCTGTGATGCCGCGCAGCGCGTGTCGCAGGCAGCGCAGCAGACCAATACGCCTGCCAAGGTTCATTTTAAGGTGGATACCGGTCTACATCGCATCGGCTTTGCGCCCGATACGGCGGCGGAGCAGATTGTCCGCTGCACCGCATTGCCTGGCATTGCCTTAGAGGGCTTGTATACCCACTTGGCGCTCCACAATACGCAGAGCGACCAGGCGCAGCAGGCGGCCTTTGAGACGGTGCGCACAGGGCTTTTAGCAAAGGGGGTTGCCATTCCTATGGCGCATATGCTGGACTCCATCGGCATCACCCGCTATCCGCAGTGGCAGTATGATGCGGTGCGGGTGGGCGCCATGCTGTATGGCAACACGCCAAATGGTTATGCGCAGCCCGAAAGAATCCAGCCAGTCGGTCGGTTCTGCGCCCGAGTTACGCGTGTGTTTATGGTCAAGGCGGGTGAGCTGATCGGCTATGACGACGACCATTCGCTGATGCATGATACTCGCGTGGCGGTGATCTCCGCAGGCTATGCAGACGGCTATCCACGCGTGTTCAGCGGCAAGGGAGAGATAGAGATTTATGGCCGCCGGGCACGGATACTGGGCCTGATCTGCATGGATCAGATGATGGCGGACGTGACGGATATCCCGGAGACGGCCCCTGGTGATACGGCGATACTGCTTGGCGGCGGCGTTTCGCTGCGCGAGTACGCCCAGCGCGGTGGGCTCAACCGCAACGAGTGCACAGCCATCATCACCAGGCGTGTGCCGCGGATCTATCTGTAAATAAACACCCCCGAATCGCGCCGACGGGCAGACGATCCGGGGGTGTTTTACGAGTGAAAGATCAGTTTCCTTTTTCGATATAATCTCTGGCGCGCATCAGAATTTCATGCGCGGGAGCCAGACATTGCGGGTTGGCTGCCAGAATGCAGGCAGGCTTTCCAAAGTCCGTCTCGGCTTCATAAGGCATGGTAAAAATGCCGCCTGCTTCCTCAATCAGCAGCGCGCCGGCTGCGAAATCCCAGGGGGAGAGCAGCAGCTCAAAAAACACGTCCGCGCGCCCGCAGGCCAGATCACAGCAATCCAGCGCGGCCGAGCCTACCCGGCGCAGATCGCCGCTGCGGGTAAGAAACTGATGGAAGCAATAGGCCGTTGCCGCGGCCAGGTGCGCATAGTAGGGCGATGTGCCAAAGGCGATCAGCGCGTTATCAAAGGCATTTTCGGTCACATGGATGGGCTGGCCGTTCATGCATGCGCCCTCGCCGCGAACGGCGGAAAAAAGCTCGTCCGCATAGGGATTATAAATCATGCCGAGAATGGGCTTCCGATCCAGTATCAGCGCGATAGATACGCAGGATGCGCGGCGGCCGCGGGTGAAATTGCAGGTGCCGTCCACAGGATCGACAATCCAGGTATAGGCGCTTGTCAGCGCTTCGTTTTCCTGTTCCTCGGCAAAAAAGCGGCTGTCTGGCAGAAGGGCAAGCAGCTCTTGCTTCAAAAACTCCTCCACCACTACGTCCGTATCCGTTACCAGGTTATAATGCCCGGCCTTTTTGTGGATGGGCGATGCGCTGGTATCGGCAATTTTTTTGCCGGCCTGGCGGATCAGCGCTTCCACGCGGGTCTGTATTGCGTGCAAATCAATCATGGGTATGCCTCGCTTTCGTGCGTGTTCGTCCCTTGGATTATAGCATAATTCGCTGGCTGCGCATAGCTTTTTTTAGCCATCCTATGGCGCAGCGGAGGAGAATACGGTATAATAGAACGGTAAAGGAGTGTTGACGATGGATATTACGCGCATTTGCGCTATGCAGCGCGCTTATTTTGAAAAAGGCGAAACGAAAAATGTTGGTTTTAGAATTGCACAGCTGAAAAAGCTGCAGGTGGCCATCCGCGCGCAGGAGAAGCTGCTGCTGGATGCGCTCCAGGCGGATCTGGGCAAGAGCGGCTTTGAGGGCTATATGAGCGAGGTTGGCATGGTGCTTGAGGAGCTGGCCTATATGCTGCGCCATGTGCGGCGCTTTGCCAGCGCAAGGGCTGTGCCCACGCCGCTGGCGCAAGGGATTGCTGCATCGCGCGTGCTGGCCAAGCCCTACGGCAATGTGCTGATTATGAGCCCGTGGAACTATCCGCTGCTGCTGACCATCGGCCCGCTGGTGGATGCGCTGGCTGCGGGCAATACGGCGGTGGTTAAGCCCAGCGCCTACTCGCCCAACGTCAGCCATGCCATTGCAAAGCTGCTGGGGGATACCTTTGCGCCCGAATATGTGGCCGTCATTGAGGGCGGACGCAATGAAAACACCGCGCTGCTGGAAGAGAAGTTTGATTATATTTTCTTTACCGGCAGCAAGACGGTGGGCCGCCTGGTGATGGAAAAGGCTGCGCGCCACCTTACGCCCGTAACGCTTGAGCTGGGAGGCAAAAGCCCGTGCATCGTGGATGAAACAGCCAATATCGCCTGGGCGGCGCGGCGCATTGTGTTTGGCAAGTACCTTAATTGCGGACAAACCTGCGTAGCGCCGGACTATGTGCTGGTGCATGCGCGCGTGCATGACGCGCTGATCGCGGCCATGAAACGCGAAATCGTCCGCCAGTTCGGCGAAAAGCCGCTGGATAATGGCAATTACGGCAAGATCGTCAATCAAAAGCACTTTGACAGGCTGTGCGGCCTGCTGGCGGATGAAAAGGACGTATTTGGCGGCGAAACGAACGCGCAGCAGCTGCGCATTGCGCCGACGATCATTGATCACGCCACACGGGATTCCGCCGCCATGCAGGATGAAATCTTTGGCCCCATTTTGCCGGTGTTGACCTTCGAGAATATCGCCGAGGTGCCCGCTATCGTGGCGCATCATCCAACGCCCCTGGCGCTGTATCTGTTTACAAGCGACCGCACGCACGAGCGCATGATCATGAACGCCATCTCCTTTGGCGGCGGCTGCGTCAACGATACCATCATCCATCTGGCTACCACGCACATGGGCTTTGGCGGCGTGGGCGAAAGCGGCATGGGCAGCTATCACGGCAAGCGCGGCTTCGATACCTTTACGCATTATACCAGCGTGGTCAAGCAGGGCGTGTGCGGCAATTTGCCGTTCCGTTATCAGCCATACACCAGCCTGAAAGCGCGCGTGGTGCGGTGGTTTATGCATTAAGAATCAAATGTGAAAGGCCGGGAATTTCCTGGCCTTTTTGCGTGTGTTCAATTTTCAATCTGCGTAATCAATTCCAGATGCTCAGGCAGGCGGTCGATGCGTTCTTTGATGAAAAGCGGGTAGAGATAAGCGCTTTTTACCTGATCAAAGGGCAGCCATTCAAATACATGGTGGTGCTTTCCCTCCGTGCTTTCAAAGCGCCTGCCGCGGGCGAGCAGCTCCGCGTCCGCTTCCAGCAGATAGTATAGGCAGAGCTCATGATAATGCTGCCGGTTTACATCCTCAACAAAGAAGTTTTCGCACAGCCACAGCGGGCGGAGAATAAGACCTGAAAAGCCAAGCTCCTCGCGCATTTCACGGTGCATGGCGCTTTCCAGTGTTTCGCCCAAATGCACGCGCCCGCCGGGCAAATAGTAATAGGGCGAACGCTCATCCTGCATGGCAAGCAGATGGTTGTCATGGATAATGACGGCACACACGCGATAGTTAAACGTGCCCTCCGAGGTAACAAAGGTGACGTCCATAAAGCTCCTTTCCGATGAAAAATCGCGGGGGACGGCCTTGCGGCGCATCCTCCGCGATTTGCAATGAACGGGATTATTCGGCTTTGCGGCCGATGGTCGCCTTGATGCGGCGAACGCCGGCAGAGGAGGCCTCTTCCTTGATGATTTTAAAGGAAACCAGATCGCCGGTATTGTTGGCGTGCGGGCCGCCACAGATTTCCTTGGAGTAGGGGCCCATGGTGTACACGCGCACAACCTCGCCGTACTTGCTTTCAAACAGGCCCATCGCGCCCTGAGCCTTGGCCTCGGACACGGTCATTTCCTCCATGGTGATGGGCACCTTGGCGGCGATGGCTTCGTTTACCAGCGCTTCTACCTGGGCCAGCTCTTCGGGCGTTACTTTACGGCCGAAGGTGAAGTCAAAGCGCAGGCGCTCGGCGGTGATGTTGCTGCCCTTCTGGTGCACTTCGTCGCCCAGCACCTTGCGCAGCGCAGCCTGCAGCAGGTGGGTAGCGGTGTGCAGGCAGGTAGTCTGCTCGCTATGATCGGCCAGACCGCCCTTGAAAATCTGCTCCGCGCCGCTGCGGCTGGTGGCCTGATGCTGCTCGAAGCGCTTGGCAAAGTCCGCCTCATCCACGGTCAGGCCGTTCTCGGCAGCCAGCTCCTTGGTAATTTCGATGGGGAAGCCATAGGTATCATAGAGCTTGAAGGCGCTGCGGCCGTCGATCACGTTCAGGCTGTCATGAATCTTCTGGCATTCAGCTTTGACCTTGGCCAAATCGCCAGCCTTGACGGCCTCGATGGCAGAGACCATATCCGGCTGCGGGCGCAGGACATGCGTCTTAACCGCTTCTTCAGCAGCGGCAAGGGTATCGTCGGCGAGAATCTTCTCCATCGCTTCGCGGGTGCGGCGCAGGTTGTTCATCACCTTGTCAAATTCCTTTTCGCCCTGCTTGAGGGTACGGGCGAAGCGGCCCTCTTCCAGCGTCAGCTGCTCCAGCACGAAGGCCTTGTTCTGCTCCAGCTCAGGATAAACCGCCTTGTACTGATCGATGATGACCTTGGCGATTTCAGCGGTGAAGCCCTCTTGCAGGCCCAGACCCATGCCGTAGCGCACGGCGCGGCGGATCAGGCGGCGCAGGATATAGCCCTGACCCACGTTGCTGGGGCCGATGCCGCGCGGATCGCCGATAATGAAAGTAGAGGTGCGCATATGATCCGCCACGATGCGGAAGGCGCGGGTGTTCTCGTCATCGGAAGTATATTTTTTGCCGCACAGCTCCTCGATCTTGGCCAGGATGCCGGTGAAAGCGTCGGTTTCATACACGCTCTTTTTGCCGTTGAGCACGCAGATGGTGCGTTCCAGACCCATGCCGGTATCCACGTTCTTCTGCGTCAGGGGAATGAAGGAGCCGTCCTTCTGCTTGTTATACTGCATAAACACGTCGTTCCAGATTTCCAGATACGCGCCGCAGTGGCAGGCAGGGGAGCAATCCGGGCCGCAGGGCTTCTTGGTGATGATAAACATCTCGGTGTCCGGGCCACAGGGGCCGGTCACACCGGCAGGGCCCCACCAGTTGTGCTCCTTGGGCAGATAGAACAGATGATCGTCCTTTACGCCGCACTTGCGCCACAGGTTAGCCGCTTCCTCGTCGCGCGGGCAATCCTCATCGCCCTCAAACACGGTGAAGGCCAGCTTGTCCGGGTCGATGCCCAGCCATTCGGGGCTGGTTAGAAATTCCCAACTCCAGGGGATCATCTGATCCTTGAAATAATCGCCCAGGCTCCAGTTGCCCAGCATTTCAAAGAAAGTCAGGTGGCTCATATCGCCCACTTCATCAATGTCGCCGGTGCGGATGCACTTCTGCACGTCGGTCAGACGTGTGCCCTGAGGATGCTTCTGACCCAGCAGATAGGGAACCAGGGGATGCATGCCAGCGGTGGTGAAGAGCACGGTGGGATCGTTTTCGGGAATGACGGAGGCGGAAGGAATGACGCTGTGACCCTTTTTCTGGAAGAACTTCAGGAACAGCGCGCGCAGCTCATTGGAAGAAAGCTGTTTCATAGCGATTACGCTCCTTTAAAATAATAAAATTGTGCCTGCACGCTCGAAGACGAACAGACACAATATTCGCGGTACCACTTCGATTGGCGATATGACTCGCCCACCTCAAGCCTGATAACGGTAGGAACCGATCCGCCATACTGGATTTCCGGCGGACAACTCGGCAGGGGCTTCTCCGCTTGGCGCCGGCCTTTCACCATCACCGGCTCGCTGAAGATCAGCGGGTACTTATCTGCGTCAATGCTGCGTATTCAATTCGGAGAAAAGTATAGCTTTTTCGGCGTCTTCTGTCAAGATGCAGTTTGCAAAAAGCCTTAGAAATTGCGGCTCATATCATAGCGATTGTAGAAATCGCTCCGGTATTCTTCCAGCCTGTCCTCGGCGATGGCCGCACGAATGTCTTCCATCATGCGCAGCAGGAACCGGAGGTTATGGACGCTGGCCAGCCGCGCGCCAGTGATCTCGCCTGCTTTAAGCAGGTGGCGGATATAGGCGCGGGAATGATTGCGGCAGGCATAGCAATCGCAGTCCTCCTCAATGGGACGGAAATCGTGAGCGTATTCGGCATTGCGGATGACCATGCGGCCGTGCTTGGTAAACACAGTGCCGTTGCGTGCAATGCGCGTGGCCAGCACGCAGTCAAACATATCTACGCCGCGCAATACGCCTTCCAGCAGGCAGTCTGGCGTGCCTACGCCCATCAGATAGTGCGGGCGCTCGTCGGGCAGATAGGGTACCAGCTCATCCAGCATTTCGTACATGACGGGCTTTGGCTCGCCCACGGAAAGGCCGCCGATGCCATAGCCGGGAAAATCCATATCGGCCAGCGTCTTGGCGCTTTCAATGCGAAGATCCTTGTAGAACGCGCCCTGTACGATGCCAAACAGGGCCTGATCCTCGCGGGTATGATACTTTTTGCAGCGCTCGGCCCAGCGATGCGTGCGCTCCATGGCCGCCTTGGCGGTATCGTAATCGCAGGGGTAGGGGGAGCACACGTCAAAGGCCATGGCGATATCCGAGCCCAGCATCTGCTGAATGCGCATGGATTCCTCCGGGGAGAGGAAGCGTCGGCTGCCGTCCAGATGGCTCTGGAAGGCCACGCCCTCTTCCGTGATCTTGCGCAGCGCGGCCAGGGAGAACACCTGGAAGCCGCCGCTGTCGGTCAGGATCGGACGATCCCAATTCATAAAGCTGTGCAGGCCGCCTGCTTCCTGCACCAGGGCTTCGCCGGGGCGCAGATGCAGATGATAGGTATTGGACAGCAGAATCTGCGTGCCGATTTCCTTCATTTCACGGCTGGTCATGGCCTTTACGCAGGCCTGCGTGCCCACCGGCATATAGATGGGCGTTTGAATATCGCCGTGGGGGGTATGCACCACGCCCAGGCGGGCGCGCGATTTTGCGTCGCGCTTTTTTACTTCAAAGGTCAGAGCTTTACTCATGCTTTCCTCAAATTACAGCTGTCCAGGTTCAAAGATGATCTGCGGCCAGGCCTTTTCCAGGCCGTCCAGCTCGCGGGTGAAGGCTGTCCAGGGGGCGGCTTCGGGCGGGGGCGCGATAAAGAGCATGCTTTCGCCGGTGATGGGGTGATTGAGCGTCAGCCGCATGCCCCACAGGGCGATCTGCTGGCCGCGTTTGCCATTGCCATAGCGATTATCGCCCCACAGCGGATGACCCGCATGCTGCATCTGCACGCGGATCTGATGCGCACGACCCGTTTCCAGGCGGATGCATACCAGCGAGTGTCCGCTGCGGCGCGCTACGCCCCGACCGTGCAGGATAGCTTCTTTGCCCTGCAGCTTCAGGTAAGAGGGGATGACCTTTACCTTATTGGCGGCCTCGTCCTTTTGCAGCCAGTCGTGCAGGGTAAAGCGATCGGGCGCGTCGCCCTGGCAGACGCATACGTATTCGCGGCAAAGCTCGTGCGTGCGCACCTGCTCGGACAGGCGGGAGGCCGCCTTGCTGGTGCGGGCAAATACCAGCAAGCCGCCAACAGGACGATCCATGCGATGCACCAGGCCGATAAAGGCCTCGCCCGGCTTATTGTATTTTTCCTTAATGTACTGCTTCAGCCAGCTCAGGACATCGGGATCGCCCGTGCTGTCGCCCTGCACCAGCATATTGGCGGGCTTGACCAGCACCACGATGTGGTTGTCCTCATAGAGGATTACGGGATCCTTGATGATCTCACTCATGCGTATTTCCTTTCACGGGAGCACGTCCCGTCAGTCCTTCTGCCAGCGTCCGCTGGCGCCGCAGGGCAGCACGCCGCCCGCGCGCACCGGCAATACCACTTCCTGCGCGTCCACCTGCCCGCCAAAGCGGGATACAACCGTGCGGCCGATGATGTTTTGCAGCACAGCCGGCTGGAAGCCTGTTGTGTAGCTGTTGATCAGGAAGAAAAGCGGCCGGGGGCTAAGCACTTGCGCGCAGGTATCAGCCAGGGTGTAGAGCTCGTTTTCCAGCTTCCAGACCTCGCCGCTGGGGCCGCGCCCGTAGCTGGGAGGATCCATCAGGATGCCGTCGTAGGTATTGCCGCGGCGAATTTCACGTCGCACAAAGGCCAGCGCATCCTCCACGATATAGCGGCAGGAGGTTTCAGGCAGACCGCTGAGCTCACGGTTTTCCTTGGCCCACTGCACCATGCCCTTGGCAGCATCCACATGGGTGACGTGCGCGCCCTCCGCAGCGCAGGCCAGGGTGGCCCCGCCTGTATAGGCAAAGAGGTTAAGCACCTTTGCCTGGCCGCTGCGTGCGCGGATCAGCCCGCGCATCCAATCCCAGTTGGCAGCCTGCTCGGGAAACAGGCCCGTATGCTTAAAGCCGGTGGGGCGCACATGGAACCTGAGATCGCCGTAGCTGATCTGCCAGCGCTCGGGCAGGCGCTCCTCAAAGCGCCACTCGCCGCCGCCACGCTCGCTGCGCAGATAGTGCGCCTGCGCGGCGCTCCAGCAGCCAGGATCAGCCTTGGGCCAGATGACCTGAGGATCGGGGCGGCGGAGCACATACTTGCCCCACCGCTCCAGCTTTTCGCCGTCGCCCGTATCCAGCACTTCAAACGATTGCCAATGATCGGCTATAAACATTTATACCCTCTTGACGCCGATGACGGCGCTTTCTCCGTTGATGTCCCATTCCTTCACAGCCTCGCCGCCGGCAGTATCCGTCAGCGTCAGGCTGTCGGCCAGCACGCCGGCAAGCACCATATCGCGCGCCTTGTCCAGCGCTGCGGCCAGCTTTTCGCCGCACTGGCAGGTGACGGCGATGTGGTCGGTCACATCAAAGCCAGTATCCTTGCGCATGGACTGCACTTTGCTGATGAACTCACGTGCATAGCCTTCCTCGATCAGCGCGTCGGTCAGCTTGGTATCCAGCACCACCGTCAGCTTGCCGTCCACCTGGGAGGTGTATCCTTCCTTCTTGACGGCCTCTACCAGCACGTCTTCCTTATTGAGCACGATATCGGTATCGTCCATACGCAGGGTGACGGTCTCGCCCTTTTCAAAGGCGGCGACCACGGCCGAGCCGTCCAGCTTCTGCAATTCGCCGCGCATACGGCCCAGGAAGCGGCCATAGCGAGCCTTGAGGGTGAAGAAGTTGGGCTTGAGATCGTAGCTGACAAACTCGCCCGCGTTCTGGATGAACTGCACGTTCTTGACGTTCAATTCATCCTCAACCAGCGATTTGTAGGCTTCGCCAAAGTCCGCGCCGCATACATAGAGCGTGGACAGCGGCTGGCGTACCTTGATGTTGCTCAGGTTGCGGCAGGCGCGGCCCAGCTGCACCACGTTTTCCACCGCCGCCATCTGGCGTTCGGCGTCTGTGTCGATCATGCTTTCATCGCACACAGGGAAGTAGCACAGATGCACGCTTTCGGGCGCGCTGTGATCCACGGTGCGCACGATGTTCTGATAGATGCTTTCGGACATGAAGGGCACGAAGGGGGCGATCAGGCGGCACAGGGTGGACAGCACCGTGTACAGGGTGATGAAGGCGGCTTCTTTATCGCCCTCCATGCCCTTGCCCCAGAAGCGGTCGCGGCCTAGGCGGATATACCAGTTGGACAGATCGTCCACAAAATCGGTCAGCTTGCGGGTGGCTTCAGGAATGCGATAGTTGGCCAGATCGTCGTCCACGCCGCGGATCAGCGTGTTCAGGCGGCTGAGAATCCACTTGTCCATCAGCGTCAGCTGCGCCTTGCGCAGATCGTGCTGGGTGGGATCAAACTGGTCGATATCGGCATAGAGCACATAGAAGTAATAGGCGTTCCAGAGCGTGCCCATGAACTTGCGCTGATACTCGGACACGTTGGCCTTGGAGAAGCGGCTGGGTAGCCACGGCGCGCTGGCAGCATAGAAATACCAGCGCACGGCGTCCGCACCCTGATCATCCAGCACATCCCAGGGGTCTACTACGTTGCCCAGATGCTTGCTCATCTTGCGGCCGTCGGCGTCCTGCACATGGCCCAGCACCAGGCAGTTTTTGAAGGGCGAGCAGCCGAACACCTGCGTGGAGATGGCCAGCAGGGTGTAGAACCAGCCGCGGGTCTGGTCGATGGCCTCGGAAATGAAATCGGCCGGGAAGCGGGACTCGAACTTGTCCTTGTTTTCAAAAGGATAGTGCCACTGCGCAAAGGGCATGGAGCCGGAATCGTACCAGCAGTCGATGACCTCCTTGACGCGGTGCATGGGCTTGCCGCAGTGCGGGCAGCGCAGAACAACCTGATCGATATAGGGGCGATGCAGCTCGGGCAGGTTAACCTCACCGATGGCCATATCCAGCAGCTCCTGCTTGCTGCCGATGACGTGCATATGGCCGTCCTCACACAGCCAGATGGGCAGCGGGGTGCCCCAGTAACGTTCGCGAGAAAGGCCCCAGTCCACCACGTTTTCAAGGAAATTGCCCATGCGGCCTTCCTTGATGTTGTCGGGCATCCAGTTGACGGAGCGGTTATTGGCAACCAACTGATCGCGCACGGCGGTCATGCGGATAAACCAGGTGGGGCGGGCGTAATACAGCAGCGGGGTGTCGCAGCGCCAACAGAAGGGATAATCATGGGTGAAGGGCACGGCGGCAAAAAGCAGGCCGCGCTGCTTCAGATCCTCCAGAATCAGGGGATCGGCGTCCTTGACGAACACGCCCGGCCAGGCAGTTTCGGCAACCATCTTGCCCTGTGCGTCCACCAGATTGACGAAAGGCAGGCCGTTTTCGCGGGATACGCGATTATCGTCCTCGCCGAATGCAGGGGCAATGTGAACGATGCCGGTACCGTCGGTCATGGTGACGTAATCGTCGCAGATGACGAACCAGGCTTTCTTATCCGGCTCTACAAAGCGATACAGCGGCTCATACTCCAGGCCGTGCAGCGCGGTGCCGGGCATTTCATCCAGGATTTCGGGCTCTTTGCCTTCCAACACCGTTTCTACCAGCGCCTTGGCCATGATATAAACGCGGCCCTCGGCGCGCACATGGCAGTAGGTTTCATGGGGATTGACGCACAGCGCCAGGTTGCTGGGCAGCGTCCATGGGGTGGTAGTCCAGGCAAGCAGATAGGTATTCTCCTCGCCCACAACCTTGAAGCGAACAAAGGCGGATTTTTCCTTTACGTTCTTATAGCCCTGGGCAACCTCATGGCTGGACAGCGCGGTGCCGCAGCGCGGGCAATAGGGCACGATCTTGTGTCCCTTGTAGATCATGTTCTTTTCGGCCAGCTGCTTCAGGCTCCACCATACGGATTCGATATAATCGTCATGATAGGTGACGTAGGGGTGCTTCATATCCACCCAGAAGCCCACGCGGTTGGACATGTCCTCCCACAGGTGCAGGTACTTCCAGACGCTCTCCTTGCACTCCTTGATAAAGGGCTCGATGCCGTAGAATTCGATCTGCGGCTTGCCGTCCAGACCCAGCTTCTTTTCCACCTCCAGCTCTACCGGCAGTCCGTGGGTATCCCAGCCGGCGATGCGCAGCACAGACTTGCCCTTCATGGTCTGATAGCGGGGAATCAGATCCTTGATGGCGCGGGTAAGCACATGGCCGATATGGGGCTTGCCGTTGGCGGTGGGAGGGCCGTCGAAAAAGGTGAAATTATCCGCGCCGTCGCGCAGGTGGAAGCTCTTGTTGACAATATCGTTGTCCTGCCAGAACTTGAGCACTTCCTTTTCGCGCTCGTTAAAATGCATGTCGGTTGTGACTTTGCTGTACATCTGCTTGCTCCTTTCAGCCGCTTGTATCCAAAGAATAGAAAAAGCCTGTCCATCCCATGGGACGGACAGGCCGCGGTACCACCCAAATTGACGCACAGTGTGCGCCCGCTCTTTGCCTGTAACGGGGGCATGCCGCGGGGGATTAGCCCGAGCTCCGGAATGATCTGGCATCGGCCGCCGCTGCCGGGCTTGCATCCTCCCCGGCTTGCTGAAAGCGCGTGTCCGCACCCGTTTCCATCATCGCATAATACTTAAGCATTATACCAGATAAACGCTGAAAATGTAAAGCCCTGAAAGCGTGAAAACTGTACTTTTCAGCGTTCCTCGCGGAAATAATTGACACCGCAGGCGGCCGGCGCCTGGTTTTCGCGGCGCATGCGGATGGAGGAGAGCACCAGCACCACGCAGGTAACGGCAAAGGGCAGCATCAGGTAAAAGGCCGAGGGCAGGGAAATGACGCTGGCGGGCACATAGAGCTTGAGGATGCGCAGCGCGCCAAAGAAGAACGCGCCCCACAGCGCCTTGGCGGGCTTCCAGGATACAAAGATAACCAGCGCCACGGCGATCCAGCCCTGGCCGGATACGCAGTCCTGCTGCCAGTTGCCGGCGCAGGTAACAAGCGAGATATACGCGCCGCCCAGGCCGCAGATTGCCCCGCCAACCAGCAGGTGCACATACTTGTACAGCGTTACGTTTACGCCGGCAGCGTCCGCAGCGCCGGGGTTTTCGCCGATGGCGCGCAGGTTCAGCCCGCAGTGCGTTTTGTTGAGATACAGATGCATACCGATGGCCAGCGCCACAGCCAGATACGTAAACAGGCTGTGGGAAAAGATCAATTGCCCAACGACAGGCAGATCGGACAGAAAGCCCATATCCAAGGGCTTAAAGACGTTGACAACGCTGGCAGGCACAACGACCACGGAGACTGAGCTTTTTTGCAGGCTGGTGCCAAGAAAGTTGGCTACGCCCGTGCCAAAGGTGGTCAGCGCCAGGCCGGATACGTTTTGATTGGCCTTGAGCGTAATGGTCAGGAAGGCGTAAATCAGTGCGCCCAGCACCCCAGCGCCGATGGCAAACAGCAGCGCGACCACAGGGCTGCCCGAAATATAGCCGCCCATGAAAGCGAAGGCCGCGCCCATGTACATCATGCCCTCTACGCCCAGGTTCAGGTGCCCGGCCTTTTCGGTGATGATTTCACCCAGCGTGCCGTACAGCAGCGGAACGCCCGACAGCACGGCGGCATACAGGAAAGCAAGAAAAGTGCTCATCACTTAACCTCCTTTTTGCGCTGCACGCGATAGGTGATAAAGAACTCAACGCCCAGAACAAAGAACAGGATAATGCCTTGCAGAATGCCGAAAAACTCGCTGGAAATCTTGTAAACCGTCTCCACCGACGCACAACCCTTTTTGAGCACGCCAAACATCACGGCTACAATCAGGATGCCAACGGGGGACAGCCGCGCCAGCCAGGCCACGATGATGGCCGTAAAGCCGTCGCCGCCCGCCACGCTGTCGGTCAGCATCTTGTTGGCGCCGCTGGCCTGAATCATGCCGGACAGGCCGCAGACGCCCGCGCTGATAAACATGGTGCGCAGGATGATGCGGTTGACCGGCATGCCCGCGTAGCGCGCGGTGGTGATATTGTCGCCTACCACGGTCAGCTCATAGCCGTGCTTGGTATAGCGCAGATAAATCAGCACAAACAGCGCGATTGCCAGGGCAAAGATCCAGCCCGCGTGCACGCCGAGCACGCTGGGCAAACGCGCAGCAGCGGCAAAGCGCGGCATTTCGGGAAAGCCGTTCTTGGCCGGGTCGCGCCACGGCCCCTCGCGCAGATACTGGATAAAGTAGGCGGCGATATAGTTCATCATCAGGGTGAACAGCGTTTCGTTGGTGCCAAACTTTGTCTTGAAAATTGCCGGGATCAAGCCCCACAGGCCGCCCGCGATAAAGCCAGCCACGGCCATCACCGTCAAAAGCAGCCAGCTCGGCCAATCAAACGAATAGGCAAAGAAGGAAGCAGCGATGGCGCCGATGCAGATTTGGCCCTCCGCGCCGATGTTCCAGAATTTCATTTTGAACGCCAGCGTTACGCCCAGGGCCACGATGGCCAGCGGCACGGCGTTTCGCACTACGCTTGCGCGTGCGGTCTTCTTGGCCAGCGCGCCGTTCAGCATGGTCTGATAGACCAGCAGAGGGTTGTAGCCCAGACACAGCAGGATCAATCCGCCCACAACCAGCGCCAGCAGCACGGCCGCTACACGCAGCAGCGCGGCCTTCCAGGCGGCCATGGGCGCGCGCTGGGCCACGTGCAGCCCAGCAAAAGACAGCTTAGGCATAGTCATCCTCCTCATCGTCGTGCTCCCACGCGCCGGTCATTTTCAGCCCCAGCAGCTCTTTGGTGGCGTATTTGCTGTTTACAATGGCGGATACCCGGCCGTTGCACAGCACCAGGATGCGGTCGCACAGGGACAAAAGCACATCCAGATCCTCGCCGATAAAGAGCACGCCTACGCCCTTTTTCTTCTGCTCATTGAGCAGATGATAAATCGTCATCGAGGAGTTGATATCCAAGCCGCGCACCGGATAGGCGGTGATCAGCACACGGGGATTGGCGTTCAGCTCGCGCCCCAGCAGCACCTTCTGCACGTTGCCCCCCGACAGCTTGCGCACCTGGGTGGAAATGGAGGGGGTGGAGATTTCAAGCTCCTTAACCATTTGGACGGCTTCATCCTTGGCCTGACGGCGGCGCAGAAAAACGCCCTTCTGATCGCGGTAGGTTTTCAAAAGCAGGTTGTCATACAGGCTCAGGCCGCCCGCCAGCCCCATACCCAGGCGATCCTCAGGGATGAAGGACATGCTGACGCCGCGGTTAATAATCTCGCGCGGGGTCAGGCCGTCGATGCGCTTGTTTTCCATCAGGATGGAGCCGCCTGCGATGGGATGCAGGCCGGCGATGGACTCGCACAGCTCCTTCTGGCCGCTGCCGGCCACGCCCGCTACGCCCAGAATTTCACCGGCGCTGAGGGTAAAGCTCACATCTTTGAGCGCCTGTGAGCCGTCCGCACGGAAAACATTGAGCGCGTGTACGTCCAGCAGCTCACTCCCTACGCTGGCTTCGGCGCGTTGAATGTTCAGGTCTACCGCATGGCCTACCATCAGGGAGGTCAGTGCGTATTCATCGGTTTCGGCGGTATTTACCGTGGCGACGGATTTGCCCTTGTGCAGCACGGTTACGCGGTCGGACACGGCCAGCACCTCATCCAGCTTATGGGTGATGATAATGACGGCATGACCTTCGCTGCGCATCTTGCGCAGAATTTCAAACAGGGTGGTAATCTCCTGCGGGGTCAGCACGGCCGTGGGCTCGTCCAGGATCAAAAGATCCGCGCCGCGGGAGAGCACCTTAATAATTTCTACCGTCTGCTTTTCGCTAACGGACATATCGTATATCTTTTTATTCAGATCCAGATGGAAGCCGAACTGTTCGCACAGCTGCTCCGGCTGGATGCGCAGGTGCGCGCCCGCGCCCAGCATGATGTTTTGCCGCGCAGTAAACACATCCACCAGCTTAAAATGCTGGTGCACCATACCGATTCCCAGGGAAATGGCTTCCTGCGGAGAACGGATATTCACTTTTTTGCCAGCCAGATAGATTTCGCCCGCGTCCGGCTGATAAATGCCGGACAGCATATTCATCAGCGTGGTTTTGCCCGAGCCGTTTTCGCCAAGCAGGGCCAAAATTTCGCCCTTGCGGACGTTCAGATCGATCCCATCGTTGGCGACCACCGCGCCGAAGCGCTTTGTCAGCCCGTGTAGCTCAATGGCATACTGCGCCAAAAGAACATCCCTCCCGCCATGGATTGAATGTTCTTATTATAAGGCAAACATTCGAACAAAATCAAGTGCAAAATGTTCGGATTTCTTACAAATTTCGCGTTCGTTTTTTGTTATAGCGCCATGCTCGCCGTGCCATATACGCAAAAGCCGATCGCTGCGGCCAACAGGCACCATTCCCACACGCGCAGGCTGCGCCGCCGTCCGGGCAGGCACAGGTACAGCACGGCGTATGGAATCATATCGCAGGTATAGCGCGCTCCAAATTGATATCCGCCGAAGGTGCGATGCATCAGCAGCAAAAGCAAATGGAGAATAAAGCAAAGCATCAGCCCGCCCTTGAGCAGCGTAAAGCGGCGCGCGCAGAGATCCGCGGCGCACTGAACGAGCAGCAGGATAAAAACGGGGCTGGCAAGCAGGAAGGAAAAGCCAAACTGATTCAGCGTCCAGCCGTCCATACCTTCAGAGAAGGGGAGCCCCAGCACGAATGTTTTGAAATTGGCCGGGATGTGCCACAGCGCAAACTGCGTGCCGCCCTGGGTGGAAAATTCCGGCAGGTAATTATGCCCAAATTCCAGCGGATTGCCAAAGCGCGCGTAGTTGTACAGGGCATAGGCGGCCGCCACAAAAAGTCCCAGCAGCGTGCCCGGAATCAGCCGATGCAGCAGCGTAGACCAGGCTTGCCCGTCCCTGCGTGCCTTATCAATATACAGCGCATAGAGCAACAGCCCGTATAGCACATTAAAGGGGCGGCAGCCGACGGCCAGCGCATACAGCAGCAGCGCCGGGGTCGGATGATCGCGCAGCATCAGCAGGAGGGCAAGGCAGGTTAGCATATAGGCCAGCAGCTGCGCCTGATACCATACCGCGCCGTCCAGCGTCAGTGCCAGCAGGCAACTGCCAAAGCTGCATAGCAACGAAAGCCCCGCGGCGGAGGCTTTGTCGTAGCCGGCGTCGCGCATCATACGGTAAATCGCCAGCAATCCAAAGAGCATATACAGCTTTACCAGCAGATGGTCGGGCGTATTTTTGCCAAACAGGAAGGTGAGAAAATACAGCGGCACGCTGGGGACTGGGGGAAAGGAAACAAAGTACTTGCCCTGATAAATGGCCAGCTCCAGCCAGGGATAATCCTGGCTCAGGCAGATTTGGCCATCCCGCCAGGCAAGCGCCTGCAGGGTATAGGTGCAGTAGCCGGACGGCCCGATGGAATTGCGCCCCATCAGCGCGCAGAGCGTGCAGTAAAACACAGCCGTTGACCAGCACAGCAGCAGCGGCGTATAATCGGCGCAGCGCGCACGGCGATAAATGTTGCCGCACGCGCCGCCTACAAAATGACAAAAGTGATTCATTATCTCATTTCTTTGCTGTCATAGCCCAGCGTTTTCAGATCCGCCGCGCTGTTGCGCCAATCGGGGCGTACCTTGACCCACAGCTGCAGATTAACCCGCATGCCCAGCAGCGCTTCCATATCCACGCGCGCCTCACGGCCGATCAGGGACAGCATCGCTCCGCGCTTGCCGATAATGATGGCCTTGTGCGAATCGCGTTCGCAGTAGATATCCGCGTGGATTTCCATTAGGTTGTCGTTCACCTTTTTCATGCCCAGGATTTCCACGCCCACGCCGTGCGGCACCTCGTCCCGCAGGTGCAGCAGCGCCTTTTCGCGCACGATTTCGGCGCACAGCACGCGCTCGGGCTGGTCGGTGATCATATCCTCGGGAAAGTAGCGCGGGCCGGTAGGCATTAGTTTAAGCAGCTCCTGGGTAAGCAAATCCAGATGCGCGCTAGTCTTGGCGCTGATGGGCAGGATTTCGGCAAAGCCCATTTCCTTAAACTGATCGATCACGGGCAGTACACGCTCGTTGTCAATCAAATCGCACTTGTTCAGCAGCAGGATGGCGGGCACGCCCTTCTTGGCCATGTCTTCCGCGATTTTACGATCCTGCGGGCCGACGGCGGTTACATCCACCATCATCAGCAGCGCGTCTATGCCCTCCAGGCCGCTCTGCACAGCCTGCATCATATAGCTGCCCAGCTGCGTGCGGGGCTTATGGATGCCGGGCGTGTCCACAAAAACCATCTGGTAGCCCTCGCCGCTCATGACGCCCAGCAGACGGTTGCGCGTGGTCTGCGGACGGTCGGACACGATGGCGATTTTTTCACCCACCAGGGTGTTCACCAGCGTGGATTTGCCCACGTTCGGGCGGCCCACCACGGCCACAAAGCCGGATTTGAAATCAATTTTCGTCATTTGCGTTTAGTCCTTTCCAAGATAATCGCCCGTGCCGTTAACCGGGCCGAATGCGCCGTAGAGCAGTTGATCCAGCGTGGCCTCGGCGCGCTGATCGCCGCAGGCCGTGATAACGCGCAGGTGCGGGGCAAACTCGCACAGCGCCTGACGGCAGATGCCGCAGGGCCAGGCCAACGCCTTTTCGGTGGCGATGGCGATGGCTACAAACTCGTGCGCGCCCTCGCTGACCGCCTTGAACAGCGCCGTGCGCTCGGCGCAGTTGGTGGCGCCGTAGGAGGCGTTTTCGATATTGCAGCCCGTAAACACGCGGCCGTCCGCCGCCAGCAGGCAGGCGCCCACCTTGAATTTGGAATAGGGAGAATAGGAATACTGCATCGCCTTGGCGGCCAGCGCCAGCAGCTCGTCATCGGATACGCGGGAGATTCCAGCTTCGTTCATGGCTTTTTCCTCCATTCTTCGCATTTGAGATTTATCCTGATCGTTCATATGATCGTAACCCATCAGATGAAACAGCGCGTGCGCGGTCAGATAGCACAGCTCGCGCTCAAAGGAGTGGCCGTATTCCGCCGCCTGCGCGCGGGCATGATCGAGCGATATAATGATATCGCCCAGCCTGCAGGCGCGCTCCTGCGGATCGTATAAGCTGTGCAAGGTTTTGGGACAACGCCCGGCCGTATGCCGTGGATTAAACGGCCCGGCGGGAAAAGACAGCACGTCGGTCGCACGATCCACATTGCGCTGCTCGCGGTTGATCTGGTGAATGTCCGCATCGTCCGAAAAGCGCAGGTAGGCCATGCAGGGCTGCGTTACGCCCTCTGCGGCCAGGCAGCAGCGCGCCACGCGCAGAAGCGTTTGTTCCGCGCCCTCAGGCACAGGCAGCGCACAGTCAAAATCAAAGTGAAATTCATTCATTTTCGGAGCTTTCTTTCTTGCTTTCATCTTCAGCAGGCGTATCGGGCTCATCCGAGATCGGAGGCTGCTCGGAGGTTTCGCCTTCCGTTTCGGGCTTATCATCTGTTTGCGCGGCGGGCGCATCGTCCTGGCGCTCGCGCAGCACTTCCTCTACGGACAGCGGCGCGGAGACGGTGGGCGGCTCGATGACGGGCAACGGCCGAGCAGGCTCAAACTGCTCGGGCTCCACATAGACAGGCTTGGACGCGGCTTCGGGAGTCTCCGGAGACAAAACGGTCTTGCCGGGCTGCGGGGGCAGATCCTCCTGAGCGGCTTCCTCACCATCCCAGGGTTCCTCTGCGTCACGCACGGCGAGCGGCTCGGCGGCGGGATGTTCTTTCGTCTGCGGAATGTGCGCGGGCGGATCGGGATACTCAATGCGCTCGTGGAACACGCCGTTGAGCACCGTGGCGCAGGCGTGGCAGATGCGGTCGATATCGCGCAGCGTCAGGGGGCTGTTGGAAAGCTGACCATCCTGCAGCTTGCCACGCACAAGCTTGACGATAAAGTCCTCAATCGCATCGGGGGTAGGATTCTGCATGGAGCGCACCGCGGCCTCGATGGTATCGCACAGCAGCACGATGGCGCCTTCGCGGGTGGCGGGCGGGTTGCTGTCATAGCGGTAATCCGCGATATCCACGGGCTTGCCGTCGGCGTTTTTAAGCGCCTGGGTGTAGAAATACATCACCGGCGTATTGCCATGATGCTCTAAAATGATCTGCGATACCTCGCGCGGCAGATGGTAATTGCGTGCCAGGGTCACGCCGTCACGCGTGTGCGCGATGACGATCTGCGCGGCGGTATAGGGATCGGTTTCGTTCAGGCGGTTTTCCGCGCCAAGCTGGTTTTCCTTAAAATACATGGGACGGCGCAGCTTACCCACATCGTGATAATAGCCGCCAACGCGCGCAAGCAGGGGATTGGCGCCGATGGCCTCTGCCGAGGCCTCGGCCAGATTGGCAACCACGATGGAGTGGTGGTAGGTGCCGGGGGCTTCCAGCAGCAGCCTGCGCATCAACGGATGATTGGGGTTGGACAGCTCCATCAGCTTGGTGGGGGTAGGCAGGTTGAACAGTGCCTCCAGCAGCGGCTGAATAGCCAGGCAGAAAACAGCAGCGATGCCCGCCCCACCCATGGTCTCCAACGCGACGGTTAGCATGCCGCCCACGCTGCTGGTCATCAGGCCCAGCGCCAGCATGACCAGAAAGTTGCACAGCGCGGCAGCAACGCCCGCGGCGATCACGCGCAGACGGTTGCTGTGGCGGCTGAGGATAGCTGCCGCCAGCGTGCCCGAGCACAGCGTGCAGCTGAGCAGCTGCACCATTTCACTGGTATAGCTCCCGCTTCCGCCCGCAGCCAAGGCGCTTACAAGGATGGCAATAGCAATATTGAAAATAAGACCCGTGGGCAGACCCAGCATAGCCGTGAGCAGCATGGCGCACAGAAGCGTGGGGGCAAGGCGGATATTGACCATGCGCATCAGCACGCAGGCGACAAGCGTTACGATGCATACGATAAACAGCAGGATCAGCCGCCGGTAATCCGCCGTGATATCATGGCATACCATGCGCAGCAGCACCATGGCAAGCCCCATCACCAGCGTGATCAGCAGCCCCGCGCCCAGATAAATGCTGATATCCACGGTGGTGTTGTTCAGCAGCCCCAGATTGGACAGCATATCGTACTGATAGCGCTCCACATGGCCCTCGCCCTTGACGACGATATTCTGCCCCTGCTTGTACACAATGGGCTCTACGCTGTCGCGCGCCAGCTGACGTGCGGCCTCGGTGGCCTCCTGATCGATAACCATGTTGGGACGGATGACCGTGCGCAGAAGCGGCTGCACAATATTTTGCAGAAGGCTGGTGTCCACACGATAGCCGACGATCTGCATAATGCTGGCCACGGCCTCGTTTTCCTGACCCTCAGTGACATAGCTGGCCATGGTGTTCTGCACAGCGGCGTAAAGGGTGGTATACAGGCTGCTCAGATCGGCGTGGGTGGTGTTCAGCAGCGTGCGCAGCTGATAATCGCGCAGGTCAAGCAGCGTCAGGATGGTGCGGGCGTAGGCAAGCTCGTCCGCAGCGTAGCGCCGGTTTGGGCCGTAATCCTCCAGCGTTTCGCTGTATTGGATGACGGCCTTCATCTGGCTGAATATCTGATCAAAATTGCTCAGGACGCTTTCTGTAACGCCCTCTACAAAATGATAGGTCGGCTGCACGGCCTGCGCCGCCGCTGTGCGCAGGGCTTCTGTGGTTACTTCGTCCACCACGTCGCGGTTGGCGGTGATGGTGTGCCGGGGGACCATGCCGATGGCGATGTCATAGCGGACGGGCATGATCGCGCCGCAGAAAACCACCAGCATCACCGCGATGCCGCATACGGAGACCAGCGTGCGCATGGAAAGCGCCGCATTTTTGAAGCGCTTTGCCAGAGCCTTGGCGCGGGTAAGGAACCTGCGCATCCGTGCCCTGGTCATGCGGCCGGATTGCTGCGTGCTCATGCTTTACCTCCGTTTTTTTCATATTTTTCATAGGCCTGCACAATGCGCTGCACCAGCTCGTGGCGCACTACATCGCGGGCGGTCAGTTCTACAATGGCCACGCCCTCCACATTGCGCAGGACGTTTACGGCTTCCACCAGGCCGCTTTTTTTATCCTTGGGCAGGTCGGTCTGGGATACGTCGCCGGTTACGATGCAGCGGGAGTTTGCGCCCAGGCGGGTCAGAAACATTTTCATCTGCTCACTGGTGGCGTTCTGCGCTTCATCCAGGATGATAAAGGCATCGCTGAGCGTGCGGCCGCGCATAAAGGCAAGCGGAGCCACCTCCACCGTGCCGCGCTCGGCCAGGCGCAGATAGGAATCCGCGCCCATCAGCTCGTGCAGCGCGTCATAGAGCGGGCGCAGATAGGGATCCACCTTCTGCGTCATATCGCCGGGCAGAAAGCCAAGCTTTTCGCCGGCCTCTACTGCCGGGCGCGTCAGCACAATGCGCTCTACCTCCTTGGCCTTGAGGGCAACCACCGCCATGGCCATGGCCAGGTAGGTTTTGCCCGTGCCCGCAGGGCCCACGGCCAGCGTCAGCTCATGCTTGCGCACAGCCTCCACATAGGCGCGCTGCCCCAGCGTTTTGCTGCGGATGGGGCGGCCGCGGTGGGTGATGGCGATGACATCGCTGCCGCTAAGCTGATCCAGCAGGTCGCTTTTGCCCTCGCGTACCAGCGACACCACATAGCGGATGCGCATGGGATCTACCGTTTCGCCGTGCTGCAAAAGCGTAATCAGCCGTGCGACGGCGGTTTCTGCAGCCGCGACATTTTCAGCGTCCCCGCGAAATTGCAGCTCCTGCCCGCGCAGGGCGCTGACGACGGACAATTCCTGCTCCAGCACGGCCATGTTGCGGTCGTTCATGCCAAAGAGCTTTTGATAAGCGTCAATATTTTCCAAAGAAAGCAGCAATGAGCACCGATCTCCTACTCAGGTGATATGGGGAGAAAACGACCGATTTCCATCTGCATTTCGGCAGTGGCAACCGCCATTATATTTCCCCCTTCTATCATACTATAATCCAGCCATTTGTCAATAATTTCATCGCTTCCGCCGCAAAAAGTAAGCAGTTTCTGCATGGCAAGGCGGCCGGATTCATGCTGTAACGCCTGTTCATCACGCGGGTTTTCCTCCAGCGCAACCTCATAAATCGTCTGGCGCTCTACCCAAATTGGCAGCCAGGCGGCGATGGGATACAGGTGCTCGGCTTCGGTTTCGGCGATCAGATACTCTGGCTCCGACTGCAGGGCATAGCGATAAAAAGGGCAGGCAATCACCATGCGCTGCATGCTGCGCCCCGTGCGAATGCTTTGCGTTTGCGTGCCGCTTAGCACGGCGGAGGCGCTTTTCCATACGCGCGCCGTGACCCGTCCGCTGGCGCGCACGGGGGTAAAGGATTCATCCTTGCCACGTTCGCGGCCATAGATCAGCACGTCGCCCTCGCGGACAGTATCGCCCGCTGAAACCGCCGCTTCGCCTGCGTATACATCGATGTGCGCGATCACGCCGTCGCAGACAGCGACGATATTGCCTGCCGCCGTCTGGCTGATGCCGCTTGGCATGGGCACCCCCTGCGTGATTTCAATTCTGAGCGTTACGCCCTGAATCCGCGCGCGCACCCAGGCGATTCTGGGCAGGCGATAGAGCAGATCATCGCAGATTTGGCTGGTTTGAATGGCGGATTTGAGCCTGCCTGGCCGCAGCCCCTGCGCGTGCAGATATTGGCGCACCTCGCCCGCATACGCGCCCGCGCCGCTGATATCAATTCGCCAGACAAACTGCAGCGAAAAGGCCAGGCAGCACAGGGCGGTCAGCAGGGCGATTGCCCCCGGAACCAGGCGCGGCCACTGGGCAAGACGGCGCGCATAGCCGCGCACAGGCAAGGGCGCGCAGGCAAAGCCCAGGCTTTGCAGAAGCCCGGACACCCGCTCCTGATCGCGGCTTTCATAATAAAAGCAAAGCGTTTTTGCATCCTGCCGCCGCACATCATAAAGCTGAACGCCGGCAGCCTTCAGCTTTTCCAGCAGCCGCTCCGCGCCCAGCCCCTGGCAGGATATGCCCTGCAGCAGCGCCCTCATGGTGTAAACTCCAAGCGCCGTATCTGACCTGTGATAGCCGCGTCCTGCGCGCCATAGCTGCTGAGCGCAAGGTTTTGTCCATCGATGGTCAAATAGCCGTTTTTTGTGCGCAGACGAATACAGGATGGATCAAAGCTCAATATGCCCTGATGCTGCTCTACCAGCAGCGCACTTTGCGCGGTAAGCACAACGCGCATTGCTCCGGAGGTAGCCTCGGCGGGCAGAAAACCGTTTAACCGCATAAAAAATCCCCCCGCGCATTGTATGCGCAGGGGAATGTGGATCATGACGGGAAATCAGATCTTGAACTGAGCGATGTCCTTTTCCAGATCCTCGCAGTCGTCCGCATACACTTCCAGGGAGATGGGGCGGCTCAGATCCAGGGAGAAGATGCCCAGGATGGACTTGGCGTCCACCACGTGACGGCCGGCGCGCAGGTCCATATCAAAGGGATAGCGGTTGACGATGTTAACGAAGGTTTTGACTTCCTCGGCGAAGCTGAGCTTGATGGGAATCGATTTCATAAGAGTCCTCCTTTTGCTGATGTGATTTTCTTACGCGATACAACAGGGTCAATCCCTTGCTTGCCCTTATTATAACCGCAGGGAGCGCCAAAATCAAGCATTGGCGCGCAGCTTTTCAATGGCTTTTTGTACGCGGGCGAGCGTTTCGTCACGACCCAGCAGGTAGGCGATTTCAAACGCGCCGCCGGGGGTGGAGGCAAGTCCGCTCAGGGCGATGCGCAGCGGCCAAAGCACCGCGCCGTTCTTTTTGCCCGAGGCCGCGATGGCAGCCATCACGGTATCGTGAATGGTGCTTTCCTGCCAGTCGGTAATGCCCTCCAGCACCGGCTGCACCATCTCCAGCGCCTCCAGCGCCACCTCGGGATTGGTCTTCATCTTTTTGTTGTTGTACAGATCCAGATCATACTCCGGCATTTCAGCCAGGAAGCGCACCATATCGGGCACACGGTTGAACACCTCGGTGCGGCCCTGCATCAGCTCGGCCAGGCGCTTGTAATCAAAGTGCTTTCCGCCCAGCGCCTTGTCGAACCAGGGCGTGACCATCTTGAGGTACTCATCAAAGGGCAGCTTGCGGATATACTCGCCGTTGAACCAGGTCAGCTTGTCCATATCGAAGATGCCCGGCGCGTTGTTCAGGCGGTTAATGTCAAACGCCTGGATCAATTCGTCCATAGTGAAGAACTCGCGCTCGTCGCCCGGATTCCAGCCCACCAGCGCCAGATAGTTGATCAGCGCTTCCTTCAGATAGCCCTTTTCAATGAAATCGCTGTAATAAGCGTCGCCATGGCGCTTGCTGAGCTTATGCTGCGCGTCGCGCATCACGGTGGTCAGGTGCACATACTGGGGGATTTCCCAGCCAAAGGCGTTATAGAGCAGATTGTACTTGGGCGTGGAGGACAGGTACTCCATACCGCGCATGACGTGAGTGATGCCCATCAGATGGTCGTCAATTACGTTGGCAAAGTTATAGGTGGGCATGCCGTCCTGCTTGATGAGCACCATATCGTCCAGCGTATCGTTGGGGAAGGTCAGGTGGCCGAACACCACGTCGTCATAGGTGGATTCGCCCGTGGTAGGCGCGTTGAGGCGAATGACGTAGGGCACGCCGGCGTCCAGCTTGGCCTGTACCTCTTCCCTGCTCAGGTGCAGGCAATGTTTATCATATTTGAATACCTCGCCTTTGGCTTCGCACGCGGCGCGGCGCTCGTCCAATTCTTCCTTGGTGCAGAAGCAGTAGTAGGCAGCGCCCTTCTCCACCAGCTGCTGCGCGTAGGGCAAATAGATTTTCTTGCGCTCGGACTGGATATAGGGGCCAACGGGACCGCCGATATCGGGGCCTTCGTCCCAAGCGATACCGCAGCCGCGCAGGGTATCGTAGATCACTTCGGTTGCGCCCTCAACAAAGCGCTCCTGATCGGTGTCCTCGATGCGCAGGATGAACTTGCCGCCGTTCTTCTTGGCGTAGAGATAATTGTACAGCGCGGTGCGCAGGCCGCCCAGGTGCATAAAGCCGGTGGGGGAGGGCGCAAAGCGCGTGCGAACTTCCTTCATTGCTGTAATTTCAGACCTTTCACTGTTTATTTTGCCTTACTTGACGGGAAAGCTGCTCTTCAGGCTAGCTGTACGGTTGTATACAGGATGGGTATCGGTGCTGTCGGGATCCTTGCAGAAATAGCCGTTGCGCAGGAACTGGAAGGTATCGCCGGGCTTGGCGGATACCAGCGCGTGTTCGCAGTAACCGTTCATCACCTGCAAGGAAGTATCGGACAGGAATTTGGTTACATCCTTTTTATCGGCAGCCTCGGCGGTATCCCATTCCTCGGTCATCAGCTGATCGTACAGGCGGGCTTCAAAGGGCGCGCAGTCGCGGGCGTTGACCCAATGGATGGTGCCCTTGACCTTGCGGTTGGCGCCCTCGGAGCCGGAACGGGAGGAAAGATCGACCGAGCATTCGATATGATCGATGCCGCCGTCCACGGTATGCACCACGCGCTCGCACTTGATGATATAAGCGCCCTTGAGGCGCACCTCGCCCTCAGGCTTGAGGCGGAAATACTTCTTGGGCGGCTCCTCCATAAAGTCCTCGCCCTCAATCCAGATTTCGCGGCTGATGGTCACCTGACGCTCACCCATTTCGGGATGATCAGGATGGTTTTCCATCGTCAGGGTATCCTGCCAATCCTCCGGCACGTTGGTAAATACCACCTTGACCGGGTTGAGCACGGCCATCACGCGCGGAGCCTTGCCGCCCAGGTCGTCGCGCACGCAGGCTTCCAACATGGCGATATCGGCCACGGAGTCGGCCTTGGCGATGCCAACCTGATCAATGAAATTGCGGATGGCCTGCGGGGTATAGCCGCGGCGGCGCATGCCGCGCAGGGTGGGCATGCGGGGATCATCCCAGCCGGATACATAGCCGCCCTCGACCAGCTGACGCAGGAAGCGCTTGCTCATTACGGTGCGGGTCAGATTCAGGCGGGAGAATTCGATCTGCCGGGGCTGCGCGGGCAGCATAGCGGCGGAGTGCTCTACCACCCAGTTGTACAGCGGGCGGTGATCCTCGTATTCGAGCGAGCACATGGAATGGCTGATGCCCTCCAGCGCGTCGCCGATGGGATGCGCAAAATCATACATGGGATAGATGCACCACTTATTGCCCGTGCGCCAATGCTCCTTATACAGGATACGATACATGGCCGGATCGCGCATGTTCATGTTGGGCGAGGCCATATCGATCTTGGCGCGCAGCGTCTTGGTGCCTTCGGCAAACTCGCCTGCGCGCATGCGGCGGAACAGATCCAGGCTTTCCTCGATGGGACGGTCGCGCCAGGGACTGTTCTTGCCGGGGGTAGTCAGCGTGCCGCGGTATTCGCGCATCTGATCCTTGTCCAGCTCGTCCACATAGGCCAGGCCGCGCTTGATCCAGTCCTCGGCAATTTCATAGCATTTATCGTAATAATCGCTGGCGTAGAACAAGCCGCCCGTCCAGTGGAAGCCCAGCCAGGTGATATCCTGCTTGATGGCCTCCACAAATTCGGTGTCTTCCTTGGCCGGGTTGGTATCGTCAAAGCGCAGGTTGCACAGGCCGCCGTATTTTTCGGCGGTCAGGAAGTCCATGATCAGCGCCTTGCAGTGACCAATGTGCATATAGCCGTTGGGTTCGGGCGGGAAACGGGTGTGGATCTGCTGGTAACGCCCGCTCTCCAGATCCTGGTCAATGGCTTCCCAGATAAAATTTGTACGTTCGAGCGTTTCTTCCATACATGATCCCTCCAAAAAATTAAATACATAGAAGACCGCCTGGCGGTCTGCGATGATTATAGCGGATTTTCCAGTGAATTACAAGGGGGAAACGTGTGAAAGAAGCGAAAAAGAACCGCCGCGCTCAGAGATAAAATGCCTGGACGGCGGTTGCAATTACGGAAAAAATATCGTATAATAATGCGTATGTATGGTGCGCGGCCATGCGGTTATGCTTTGAAAGAGGGGGGAGAGCGAAATGACGCTGCTCTGGATTGTTCGTATCCTGCTGATTCTGCTGGCTTTGTATCTGTTTTTAATCGCTCCCAATCTTTTTCATCGAAAATTGTGCGCAAAGCAGTTAACAAGCCATGCCTATGCCCATCGCGGACTGTATGACAATGCCCGCGGCGTGCCTGAAAACAGCCTGCCCGCCTTTGAGCGCGCTGTGCGCGCAGGTTACGGCATCGAGCTGGACGTGCGCGAAACGCGCGATCATGTGCTGGTTGTGCATCATGATGAAACGCTGGAGCGCTCCTGCGGGGATAAGCGCCGCGTGTGCGACGTGCCGCTGGCCGAGCTGCAGCAATTGGAATTGTTCAAGACGGGCGAGCATATTCCCACCTTTGACGAGGTGCTCTCTCTGGTCAACGGCCAGGTACCGCTGATCGTGGAATTGAAAACCGATTTTTACAACCACCCCCTGCCGCAGGCTGTTCATCAGCGGCTGAGCCAGTACAGCGGCGTTTACTGCATCGAGTCCTTTGACCCCTTCGCCGTGCGCTGGTATCGCAAAAACGCCCGCTCGGTGGTGCGCGGCCAGCTGTCCTTTATGCCTCCGCTCAAGGATAAGCCTTTTAAGGAAAAGCTGCGCCGCATTGCCCTGGGATATCTGCTGATCGACTTCCTGGGTCGGCCTGATTTCATCGCTTACGGTTATAAAACCGATGCGAATATATCGTTCCGTATTGTTGCCAACATCTTCCGCCCACTGCTTGCAGCTTGGACGGTGTGCGATCAGGAAACCTATCGTGAACTGCAGCAATACTATGATATCCAGATATTTGAACGCTTCCGCGCGCAGTAAACGCGCCGTCGCGCAACAAGGAGGACAAAGCATATGAGCGAAGTAAAACGCAATGAGATTACCGCCGAGGGCCTCAAAGCCCTAAAAGACCGTTTGGAGTACTTGAAAACCACCGGCCGTGCCCAGATTTCCGAATTGATCGCCACCGCGCGTTCCTTTGGCGACCTGAGTGAAAACGCCGAGTATGACGCGGCTAAGGATCAGCAGGCCAAGATGGAAGGCGAAATCGTAGAGCTGGAAGCCGCCATTCGCACCGCCGTCGTCGTATCCGATGAAGAAATCACCAACGAAAAAGTAAACGTGGGCACCACCGTGCGCGTGCTGGATCAGGATGAAGACTTTGAGGATGAATACCGCATTGTGGGCCCGCATGAGGCCGATCCCATGAACAACGCCATTTCCATCGACAGTCCTGTGGGCGCCGCGCTGATTGGCAAGCGCAAGGGCGACGAGCTGACCATCGAAATCCCCGGCGGCCTTTCTCATCTGAAAGTTCTTTCCATCGAGCGCACCGAACGTACTTAAGATTTTTTGAATAAAGGAGCATACGCGCATGTCTGAAAATATTCAGGTCACGCCCAATACGCCGGATTTCAGTGAGCAGGAGCAGATTCGCCGCGATAAGCTGCAAACCCTGATGGATAACGGGCAGAATCCCTACCTGATCACCAAATATGACGTTACCCACGAAAGCAATCAGATTCTGGCCAATTATGAAACGCTGGAGGGCCAGACGGTTGCTTTGGCGGGCCGCATGATCGGCCGCCACATCATGGGCAAGGCGTCCTTTGGCCGCCTGCTGGACGGCAAGGGCAAGATTCAGTTTTATGTTCGCCGCGACGATATCGGCGAGGAAGCCTACGCTGCTTTCAAAAAGCTGGATCTGGGCGACCTGATCGGCTTCACCGGCAAGCCCTTTAAGACCAAGACCGGCGAGATTTCCATCCATGTGGAAAGCCTGACGCTGCTGTCCAAGTGCTTGAAGCCTCTGCCGGAGAAGTTCCATGGCCTGACCGATACCGACCTGCGCTATCGTCAGCGCTACCTGGATATGGTGGTAAACCCCGAGGTGCGCGATACCTTTGTAAAGCGCAGCCAGATCATCTCCGCCATGCGCGAGTTCCTGGATGCCCGCGGCTTTCTGGAGGTGGAAACCCCTGTACTTCACACCCAGGCGGGCGGCGCCTCCGCGCGCCCCTTTATTACCCATCACAATACGCTGGATATCGATATGTATCTGCGCATCGCGCTGGAGCTGCACCTCAAGCGCCTGATCGTGGGCGGCTTCCCGCGCGTGTATGAGATTGGCCGCGTTTTCCGCAACGAGGGCATGGATCCCAAGCATAATCCGGAATTCACCATGATCGAGCTCTATCAGGCCTATACCGACTATAACGGCATGATGGATCTGATTGAGGATATGATCCGCACCGTGGCCCGCAAGGTCAACGGCACCGCCATCATCCAGTACGGAGATGTGACCATCGATTTTGAAAAGCCCTTTGAGCGCATTTCCATGGTCGAGGCCGTTAAGAAGTACGCCGGCGTGGACTTTGAGCAGATCGAGACCCTGGAGGAAGCCCGCAAGGTGGCCGACGAGCATCATCTGCACTATGAAAAGCGCCACAAGAAGGGCGATATCCTGAACCTGTTCTTCGATGAATATGTGGAAGAGCATTTGGTGCAGCCCACCTTCCTGACCGGCCATCCCGTCGATATCTCCCCCCTGGCCAAGCGTATGCCGCAGAATCCCGATTACACCGAGCGTTTTGAACTGTTTGTGCTGGGTCGTGAGTTGGCTAATGCCTTCAGCGAGTTGAACGATCCCATTGATCAGCGCGCGCGCTTTGAGGCGCAGGCCGCGCTGCGGGCGCAGGGCGACGATGAAGCCTGCGGCGTGGATGAGGACTTCCTCAACGCTTTGGAAATCGGCATGCCGCCTACCGGCGGCCTGGGCATGGGCGTGGATCGTCTGGTGATGCTGCTGACCAACAACGCCTCCATCCGCGACGTGCTGCTGTTCCCGACGATGAAACCCACCAAGTGAGGAACCGGGGATGAAAATCAAAACGCCCCTGACGAAGCAGCGGCTTCGCACGCATTTTACCTATCACCTGTGGAAATACCTGTTGGCGGCGGCGCTGACTGTGTTCTGCGTGAACCTGCTCTACACCACCACCGCTTATCGTTCGCCGGAAAACCTGCGCGTGGATATCTATATGCAAAGCACCACGGCAACGCAGGAAAAGGTGGACGCCTTTATGAAGGATGTGTGGCAGCGCTCCGTTCCTGATATGGAAACGGTCAGCACCATCCTGCTTACCGCAGGCTCCACAGATGATTATTATTCCAATATGCAACTGTCCGTTTATCTGATGGCTGGCGAGGGCGATCTGTACGCCCTGAGCACTGAGGATTTCAAGCGCTTTGCGGCGCAGGGCGTGTTTATTGATTTAACGCCTTATGTGGAGTCCGGCGCGCTGAATGTGGAGGGAATTGATCTGTCCAGCGGCTATGTAACCCTGCTGGATGACGACGGTAACCCCACTGAAACCAAGTCCCTCTTTGGCATTCCGCTGTATACGCTCTATGGCTATATGGACGGCATGGGTCTGGATAATCGCGATCTGGTGATCGCCGTAACCACGTTTAGTCAGAACGAGGAAAACGTGATCGCCTTCCTGAATGAGCTGATCCAGTCCGGCCGGGGCGATATGCCTGAGCGTCTCAAGCAATAACACGCGGATGCTTCAACCGCGTTCGGGCTTTCCGGACGCGGCTTTTACTATGATAATGGGAGAACACACCATGCGCTACGATACGGTAATTTTTGATCTGGACGGCACGCTGACCAACTCCCACGACGGCATCACCAATGCCGTGCGCTATGCGCTGAGCAAAATGAACCTGCCCATTCCGGACGAAGCGGGGCTGCGCAAGTACATCGGCCCGCCGCTGGTGGATTCCTTTCAGCGCTATGCCGGCATGGATGCGGCTGCCGCCGAGCGCGGCGCGCTGCTGTTTTGGGAATACTATGTGCCCACCGGTCGATTTGAAAACCAGGTGTATCCCGGCATTCGCGAGCTGCTCAAGTCCTTGCATGATGGCGGCGCAAAGGTGCTAATCGCCACCGGCAAGCCAGAAGAAACCAGCTGGCTTATCCTCAAGCATTTCGGCCTGGATGGCTATATTGACGGTCTGAGCGGCCCCAGCGATTCTACCTCTACCGCTGAAAAGGGCGAATTGATCGCGCGGGTGCTAAGGGGCGTATCCTATCAGCATGCCGTGATGATCGGCGACCGTGGCAGCGATATTGAGGGGGCGCATCAGGCGGGCGTTGACAGCATTGCCGTGGGCTATGGTTTTGGCGAGGCGGACGAATTGCAGAGCGCGCAGCCCACCCATATCGCGCCCACAGTAGATGCCTTGTCCGCAATGCTCCTGGGCTTCGTCCTCAAGCGGCACGGCTATTTTATCACCATGGAAGGGCTGGATGGCTGCGGAAAAACCACCCAGTCCGATGCGGTAGAAAAAGCGCTTCGGGATCGCGGCTATACCGTTCGCCGCAGCCGTGAGCCGGGCGGCTGTCCGATTTCTGAAAAGATCCGTACCCTGCTGCTGGATGTGGCCAATACCGGCATGGATGATATCACCGAGGCCATGCTGTATGCCGCTGCGCGCGCACAGCATGTGCGGCAGGTAATCCTGCCTGCTTTGCAGGAGGGCGACGTGGTGCTGTGCGACCGCTTTGTTGATTCCAGCGTGGCTTTCCAGGGCGGCGGACGCGAATTGGGCGTAGCGCTGATCGAGCAGATCAACGCGCCTGCCATTGAGGGCTGCCTACCGGATGCAACGATCTATCTGCGATTGGATCATGAAACGGCGCTCAAACGCCGTGCAAACGCTTCTGCATTGGATCGTATCGAGCAGGAAAAGGCGGCCTTCCATGCGCGCGTGGAGGCGGCGTATGAAGAGCTGGCCGTGCGTCATGCCCAGCGCTTTATCTGCGTTGATGCGGCGCGCAAGCCCAAAGAGATTACAGATGATATTCTGCAGGCGCTCTTCACGCGCATGCAGGCGGCGGGGGTGGCTTAAATGCGGGTTGTGGTAGGCATGTCCGGCGGTGTGGATTCGGCGGTTTCGGCGTTGCTGCTCAAGCGTGCAGGCTATGATGTGATCGGCGTCTTTATGAAAAACTGGGAGGAAAAGGACGAAGACGGCGTATGCACTTCCGAAGGCGACTGGCGCGATGTGCAGCAGGTGTGCGAGCAGATTGATATTCCATACTATTCCGTCAATTTTGCCAAGCAATATTGGGATCGTGTTTTCACGCTGTTTTTGAATGAATATAAGGCTGGCCGTACGCCCAACCCGGATGTATTGTGTAACCGGGAGATTAAGTTCAAGGCGTTTCTCGATTTTGCCATGCAGCTGGGGGCGGAAAAGATTGCCACGGGCCATTTTGTGCAGACCAACGAGCAGGGGCAGCTGCTAAAGGGCGTAGATCCCAATAAGGAGCAAAGCTACTTTCTATATATGCTCCATCAGCAGCAGCTAAAAAAGGCCATCTTTCCTGTTGGCGGTATGACCAAGGCGGAGGTGCGCGAAATCGCCCTGCAAAACGGCCTGCCCGTGGCAAAGAAGAAGGATTCTACCGGTATTTGCTTCATCGGTGAGCGGCATTTCAAGCCCTTCCTCAGCCAGTATCTGCCCGCACAGCCGGGCGATATGGTTACGGTGGACGGCGAGGCTGTTGGCCGGCATGACGGGCTGATGTACTACACCCTGGGACAGCGCCGGGGGCTGGGCATCGGCGGGCATGGCGATGGCCGCAGCTATTTTGTGGTGGAGAAGGATCTGCAAAACAACCGTCTGATCGTGGCGCAGGGCGAAGACCATCCTTTGCTGTATAGTCGTGCCGCGCGAATTGAGCAGCTAACCTGGATTGACGAGCCTGCGAAAACACAGCAGAAATATGGCGTCAAGACGCGCTATCGCCAGCCCGATCAGCGCGCTACGCTGCGCGAGATGGACGAAAATGGCGCGATTGTAGAATTTGCCGAGGCGCAGCGCGCAGTTACGCCTGGACAAAGCCTGGTGATCTATCAGGGAGATGTCTGCCTGGGCGGCGGCATCATTGCGGAGTATTATCATTAAGATCAATTTTGCATAACAAAATCAATCCCCCTTTGTCCGAAAACGCCGGCAAAGAGGGATTTGATTTATCTATGCTTGCTTTCTGAATGCAATGAAATCAGAAGAACTTGCGCAGGAAGTTCGCTGCCATGCGGATATCGGCTACAGGATTCTCGCCCACTTCACGCTCAATGGTCAGGAAGCCATTGAAGCCGATTTCACGCAGGGCATCCAGGTATTCCTTGAAGGGCACGCTGCCCTCGCCCAGCGGCACCTCGATGAAGGCCTTGTCCGTTACCGGCTCTTGCGGGGCGATCACATGATAGATGATTTCGGGGTTGCGATCCAGCAGCTTGCGTCCATCCTTGGCATGGGTGTGTACGATGTACTTTTTCAGCGTATGCACGGCCTGAACAGGATCGTCACCCGTTACCATCACAAGGTTTGCGGGATCCATATTGACCGATACGCCTGTGGAGCGCAGGCTATCCAGGAAGCCGCACAGCACCTTCGCGGTTTCAGGGCCTGTTTCAACGGCAAAGTGCGCGTCCAGGCTGTCGGCATATTCGGCCAGCTCGCCGCAGGCATCCTGCATGATGTGATAGCGCGGATGCGCAGGATCCTGGGGAACAACGCCAATGTGGGTGGTTACGATATCCGTGCCCAGCTCCTTGGCCATGTCCAGAATGCGCTTGGAGGTTTCAATCAGCTCGGGGTTGAGCTCCGGATTGCCAAAGCCCTTGCCCAGGTCGCCGCAGATGGCGGAAACAACCAGGCCGTGATCGCGCATCTGCGCCATAAACTCTTTCTTCACGGCGGGGGTAACGGTTTTAACGGCCAGCAGACCATGACCGCCATGGGCCTGAATGCCGGATGCGCCCAGCTCACAGGCAATATCCAGCGCTTCAGTCCAGGGCTTGCGGAAGGAATCCAGCATAACGCCGATGGGGAAAGCAGACATAAAAGCATTGCTCCTTTGCAAGTAGTTGGTATTTATTTCGACATGGAGGCGCGCATTCCTGCCGCTGGTTGACAAATATATAGTTTGACGATATAATATTAAACGTCTAACAGATAAATGGTTGATGATGGAGAAAGATTTATGGAAAGCAACGCTGCGGCGGATCGCTGTGAAAAGATGATGGCTCTGCGCCGTGCGCGCATGCGCCGTGTGCTGCTGCGCCGCGGATTGCACCTGGGCCAACCTGAGATGCTCAGCTATATCAGCGCGCATCCTGGCTGCTCACAAAAACAGATGGCCGACAGCGCAGGGGTAACGCCTGCTTCCATTGCAGCCTCCTTCAAGCGGATGGAAAGCGCTGGGCTGATCCGCCGCCGCGCGGATACTGCTGATACCCGCTGCAACCGGGTGTATATCACTGAACGTGGGAAGCAGGAGCTGCAAATCTGTCAGCAGGATATCGAGCGGCTAAATCAGTTGATGCTGGAGGGCATTTCGCAGGAGGAATTGGACGCTTTTTGCCGCTGCATTGAGAAAATCAGCGAAAATTTACGTGCAAAAGACGAAATGAGGGATTGACAAACCCCAAAGGCGGGGGTATACTACCCATATCCTTGAGATGAAGGCGGACATGCCGCCGCAGGGAACCGAAAGAGAGTGTGCGCCATTGGCTGAAAGCGTGCGCAGGGGAAATGCGGATGGATACCACCGCCCGATCAATGCGGGACGCGCCCGTTACAGCGCTGAACGAGTGGTTTTACAACAACAAGGGTGGAACCGCGGATGCGAAGGCTGCATTCGTCCCTGTATGACGGGGATCGAGTGCTTTTTTATTTGCAAGGAGGATGAAACGCATGCTGCTTACTCTGAAGGGTGAACAAAGAGAATTTGAAAACGGCCTGTCCCTGCTGGATATCGCCGGTAAGATCAGCCAACAGCTGAAAAAGGACGCGCTCTGCGCCCGTGTGGACGGCCAGATTATGGAAATGTGGCGCACACTGGATCATGACTGCGAAGTGGAATTTCTGACCTTTGCGGACGACGATGCCAAGCGCGTGCTGCGCCACACGGCTTCCCATGTGCTGGCCGAGGCCGTTAAGAAGCTGCGCCCCAATGTCAAGCTGGCCATCGGCCCGGCCATCGACAACGGCTTCTACTACGATTTCGACACTGAGGAGCCCTTTACCAACGATTTCCTGCGCGAAGTAGAAAAGGAAATGTCCCACATCATCAAGCGCAACGACCGCATTGAACGCTTTGAACTGCCCCGTGCAGAGGCTATTGCCCTGATGCAGGAAAAGGACGAACCCTACAAGGTAGAGCTGATCAACGATCTGCCTGAGGATGCGACGATTTCCTTCTATCGTCAAGGCGACTTTGTGGATCTGTGCGCCGGCCCGCACCTGGCCTCCACCGGCAAGGTCAAGGCCTTCAAGCTTACCTCCCTTGCCGGCGCGTATTGGCGCGGCAGCGAAAAGAACAAGATGCTTCAGCGCGTGTATGGCACGGCCTTCTATGATAAGGCTGAAATGGAAGCCTACCTGCAGCAGCAGGAGGAGGCTCGCAAGCGTGACCACAACAAGCTTGGCCGTGAGCTGGAATACTTTACCACCGTGGATTGCATCGGCCAGGGCCTGCCTATTCTGCTGCCCAAGGGCGCGCGCGTGGTGCAGCTTCTGCAGCGCTGGGTGGAGGATGTGGAGCAGACCCGCGGCTGCCAGCTGACCAAGACCCCGTATTTTGCCAAGCGCGAGCTGTATAAAATCTCCGGCCATTGGGATCATTATCTGGACGGCATGTTCGTGATGGGCGATCCGAACGATGAAACCAAGGAGTGCTTCGCCCTGCGCCCGATGACCTGCCCCTTCCAGTATCAGGTGTTTCTCAATCGTGCGCGCTCCTATCGTGATTTGCCCATGCGCCTGACCGAAACCTCCACGCTGTTCCGCAATGAGGATTCGGGCGAAATGCACGGCCTGATCCGCGTGCGTCAGTTCACCATTTCCGAGGGGCATTACATCCTGCGCCCTGATCAGCTGGAAGAAGAATTCAAGGGCTGCCTGGAGCTGGCCAAGTACTTCCTGGGCACGGTCGGCCTGCTGGAAGACTGCACCTTCCGCTTCTCCCAGTGGGATCCTGCCAACCCCAAGAACAAGTATGAGGGCACGGCGGAGCAGTGGAACGAAGCGCAGGCTGTAATGGGCAAGATCCTGGATCACCTGGGCGTCAAGTACACCATCGGCATCGACGAGGCCGCCTTCTACGGCCCCAAGCTGGATATCCAGTACAAGAACGTGTTCGGCAAGGAAGACACGCTGGTAACCATCCAGATCGACATGCTGCTGGCACAGCGCTTCGGCATGGAATATACCGATGCGGACGGCCAGAAGAAGCATCCCTATATCATCCATCGTACCTCCCTGGGCTGCTATGAGCGCACGCTGGCCTATCTGATTGAAAAGTACGCCGGCGCCTTCCCGCTGTGGCTGGCTCCCGAGCAGGTACGCATCATGACCATCACCAACCGCGCGGACGATTACGCCTATCAGCTCAAGGATCGTCTGGAAAAAGAGGGCATGCGCGTAAGCGTAGACGATCGCAACGAGAAGATCGGCTTCAAGGTGCGCGAGGCGCAGACCCAGAAGATTCCCTACATGCTGGTGCTGGGCGATCAGGAAGTAGAGAACGGCACTGCCGCGCTGCGCTCCCGCAAGAACGAAAACTTCGGCGCGATGCCCGTAGCGGACATTATCGCCAAGCTGCGTGAGGAGATCGACTCCAAAGCGCGCTGACCATTGGAGGAATCATGAAAAAAATGCTGGCGCTGCTTGTAGCGCTTAGTATGATGTTCATCGCCTGTGCCTGCTCCGCTTCGGCGGGGCAGGTTCAGGTGATGACTTCTTTTTACCCCCTGTATATATTCGCGCTCAATGTCTTTGACGGTGTGGACGGTGTGACGGTATCCTGTATGACGACGCCGTCTACCGGCTGTTTGCATGATTATCAGCTATTAGCCAGCGATATGATGAAGCTTGCCAAGGCGGATATGCTGATTGTCTGCGGCGCGGGAATGGAAAACTATTTGGGGGATGTGCAGGCGCAGTTCCCCAATCTGCCGGTAGTAGATTGCTCTGCTGGCATTGATCTGATTGCCGAGGATGAGCATGAGGAGGCCCATCACCACCATCACGATGAGGATGGGGAAGCCTACAACGCCCATACCTGGCTGGACGCGCAGAATGCCATCCAGATTGTGCAGACCATTGTGCAAAGCGCTGCGGCGATGATGCCCGCGCAGGCGGATAAGATTACGTCTAACGCGCAGGCTTACTGCGAACGATTGGCTGCGTTGGATGCACAGATTAAGGAGCTGCTTGCACCCGATTCCGGCAGGAGCATCGTCACATTCCATGAGGCGTTTCCCTATTTTGCCCGCGCATATGGCCTGCATATCGCCGCTGTCATGAGCGATGAGCACGAGGACAGCCTGTCGCCCAAAGCGCTGCATGAGGTGATTGAGACGGTGCGTGCGTTAGGTAATCCGCCACTGTTTACCGAGCCTGGCAGCTCATCCGTGGCTGCGCAGACCATCTCGCAGGAAACTGGCGCAGGCGTGTATGAGCTGGATCCGATCGTAACCGGCGAAGCAACGCTGGATACCTACGAAGCACGGATGCTGGACAACGCTTATGTTTTGAAGAATGCACTTGAGTAATAATTGAAATAAACAATATAAAATTTGAATGCCATTGTATAAAATATATACAATGGTATTCTTATTATATACTTACGATTTATAAAAATTGATATGTCGCATAAAATCAGCTTTTATGGCCAATGATATTCATCAGGTTTTACGATGCAACGGGAGGCTGCAAGCCATGTATGCCGTGTTTATGCTTTTGTGGGCGTTGCTGATTACGCCGTTATCCATGCGGCTTTTTGTTGTATGGCATGGCCTGAGCAGCTTGCCTGGCGGGCACTTTTTGCTCAGCGTTTCCGGCCTGCGCGCGCTGGTCTTCTGGCAACTGCAAATTCAAAACAAGCAGCTTCTGCTTCGCTGCGAATGGCATGGTCACATGCATACATTTGTCCTTCATCGCAGGAAACGCAAACGCGCATCGCGCATAAAACTGCCAAAGCAGCGCGTACAGCGTATCGGAAAGCGTGCGCTTCATTTGCTTGCCTCCATCTTGGATATTCGTCTGACAATCGATTTAGGCCTGGCCGACGCCGCTCAGACCGCCCTTGCCTGCGGTGCGCTGACCGCGATGCTGGGGCAGGTTCCATGTCTGCATTATTTGCGGATGCTTCCCCAATACGCCCAGGGCGAGCAATTGCATGTACGCGGCAATTGCATACTTTTTTGCCGCCTGGGAAAACTGCTTTTGATTGCCGTGCTTTTCATTCTTTACGTGCGGCAGAAGGCAGGAGGTGCGCGCGATGCAGGAATCCATTCATCCCATCAGCGGCGTTATGCAGACGGCGCTTGAAAACATCAAGGATATGATCGACGTAAATACCGTGGTCGGCGAACCGATGGTCACCGGCAGCGGCAGCACAGTCATACCGGTATCCAAGGTCAGCTTCGGCTTTGTGGCGGGCGGGGGCGAATACAACCTGCCGCAGCCCGACGCAACGCGCCCCTTTGCGGGCGGTTCTGGCGCGGGTGTATCGCTGCAGCCGGTTGGCTTTCTGGTGCTCAGCCCGGAAGGTGTGCATATGCTGCCCGCGCAGAACAAGCTGCCGCTGGAGCATACCGTCACCATGATCCCAAAGCTCATCGGCGATTTGAAGGAATTGTTGACCAAGGACGATTCGCAGCCTTCGGAGGCGCAGAAATCATGAAAAGATTCGCCGCCGTGCTTTTCTTTTTCATTGCTTTCCTGTATAATGGCTATGCGCGCGCGGACGCGGCGGCAGCCGTGGTGCTGGAAGCGCAGACGGGCCGCGTGCTCTATGCCGTAAACGAAACGCAGACGCTGCCTATGGCCTCGACCACAAAGATCATGACTGCGCTGGTGGCGCTGGAAAACGCAGATCTAAGCGATATTGTGACCACAGGCGACAACGCTTACGGCGTACCGGGCACCAGCATTTATTTGCAAAAGGGCGAACAATTAACCTTGGAGCAAATGCTCTACGGCCTGATGCTTGCCAGCGGCAATGATGCGGCTGTGGCCATCGCCGAGCATGTGGGTGGCTCCGTTTCGGGCTTCTGCGATATGATGAACGCGCGCGCACGGCAGATTGGCTGCGAAAACACGCACTTTGTCACGCCGCATGGGTTACCCGCACAGCAGCATTATACAACGGCTTACGATCTGGCGCTGATCGCCCGCGAGGCCATGAAGAACGCGGACTTCCGGCGCATCGTATCCACCCAGCATGCGACCATTCCCTGGCATGGGCACGATTATGATCGGGTACTCACCAATAAAAACCGGCTGCTTTCTGCTTATCCTGGCGCGCTTGGCATCAAAACCGGCTACACCCGCGCGGCGGGGCGCTGCCTGGCATTTGCCGCCGAGCGCGACGGCATGACGCTGATTGGCACGGTGTTGGCCTGCCCGGACTGGTTTACCCAGGCAGCCGCGCTGCTGGATCAGACCTTTGACCGCTATGAGATGTATCAGGCGATGGCTGAAAACGAAACGGTGGCGCAATTGCCTGTGCTGGACGGTGTGATCGACTGGGTGGGCGTAACACTGCGTCAGCCGCTGAGCGGCCCGGTGGCAAAGGGGACGATTCCATCTGTTCGCCTGACGCTGCCCGAAAGCCTGCAGGCGGGCTTTGGCACGCAGGAGGCAATCGGCGTGGCCGAGCTGATTGACGGCGATGCAACCATCGCCACGGCGCTGCTGTATCCCGCGCAGAGCGTGGGCGAGCGTACCTTTCTCACAGGGCTCGGGCAGGCCGTCCAAGACTGGCTTGTCCTGGGCGAATAACGCAGCGTTCCTGTCCGTCCTGCTGCTTTTATGGGGCGCGGCGGACTTATACTGGCTTTACCAATTGATTAAACGAATATAGAGGTGTACAAAATGAGATTGCAGAAATACCTGGCGCTGTGCGGGGTAGCAAGCCGCCGCCATGCGGAGGAAATGATTGCCCAAGGCATGGTGCAGGTCAACGGTCAAACCATCCGTGAAATGGGCGTGCAGGTGGAGGATGGCGATATTGTCTGCGTGCATGGTGAGCGCGTACAGCCCGAGACTGAAAAACGCTATGTACTGTATCACAAGCCCATGGGCGAGGTAACGACCGTCAGCGATCCCAAGGGCCGCGATACTGTGATGGATCATTTTCGAGATTATCCAGTGCGGCTGTATCCCATTGGCCGGTTGGATTATGACTCCGAGGGGCTGCTGCTGCTGACCAACGACGGCGATCTGGCCGCGCGGCTGACGCATCCCAGCCACGAGGTAGATAAAACCTATCTGGCGCGCGTGACGGGGCAACTGTCCGAAGAGGAAATCCATCGTCTGCGCGCAGGCGTAGTGTTAGACGACGGATTCAGAACCTCGCCTGCCAAGGTGAACGTGATCCGGGTGGAAACGTTCGCGTCAGCTGTGCTCATCACCATTCACGAGGGGCATAACCGCCAGGTGCGCCGCATGATGGAAGCAGTGGGGCACAAGGTGCTGCTGCTGCGCCGGGTCAAGTTTGGCCCGATCGATCTGCGCGGCCTGGCGCGCGGGGAGTGGCGCGACCTGACAGATGCTGAAGTCCGCGCCCTGAAAGCCCTATGAACGCGCGCGGTTTTGAACTGAAATCCGCACGATTTCTGGCCGCAGACTGCCTGCGGCGCTTTTTGCTGCCCGGAGATATCGCAGTGGACGCGACTATGGGCAACGGCCACGATACGCAGATGCTGTGCGAACTGGTGGGCGAAAGCGGGCATGTGTACGCCTTTGACGTGCAGGAGCAGGCTGTGGCAAACACCCGTGCACGGCTGGAGGAGGCCGGTCTGCTGGGGCGCGCTACGCTGTTTCATTGCGGACATCAGGAGATGGCGCAGCATGTGCCGACTTCTGTGCAATCCGTGATGTTCAATCTTGGCTGGCTGCCGGGCGGCGATAAGCACGTAACTACCCATTGGGAGACGACGCGCACGGCCATCCTCGCTGCGCTGAATCTGCTGTGCGAAGGCGGGGTGTGCATGATCTGCGCCTATCCCGGCCATGCGGCGGGGGATGAGGAACGCGAACGACTGACCATGTGCCTGGCCGCCCTGCGCCCGCAGGATTTTAACGTGCTGCATCAGCGCTTTATCAATGCCGGCCCCGGCGCACCGGAATGCTTTATCCTGCAAAAGCAGACGGGAGCGCGGGAAATAACAGCGTTAGAAAAATAACAGCTTGTCAAGCAAAAGCACTTGACAGCCGCCGCCGATGCGCGTATAATATGCCTGTCAATGCATTTTGCTTGACGGAGGACGAAATGAGCGATGAAGTGCTGCGCAAGGTGGACGTCGATTGGCTGCTGAGCATTTACGGCGCATTGCTGACCGATAAGCAGCGCACTATGGCCGCCCTGTATTACGACGAGGATCTTTCGCTGGCCGAAATCGCGCAGCAGGAAAACGTCAGCCGTCAATGTGTGCATGAAACGCTGCAGCGTGTGGAGCGCCAGCTTCGCAGCTGGGAAGAAAAGCTCTCCATCCGCCGGCGGCTTACCCAGGTTGAAAATGAACTGAACCAGGCGATCAGCGTCCTGCCGCAGGAACATGCGGCGCAGGCGCGCCATCACATGGAAAAGGCGCTTCGCCTTTTGAACGACGAGGAGGAACTCCATGGCCTTTGAGGGTCTTTCGGATAAACTGCAGGCGGCCTTTAAAAAGCTGACGGGCAAGGGCAAGCTCAACGAGCAGAATATCAAGGACGCCATGCGCGAAGTGCGCATGGCGTTGCTGGAAGCCGACGTCAACTATGTGGTCGTAAAGGATTTTATTAAGCGCGTTTCCGAGCGCTGCATCGGCACGGAGATTTTGTCCTCCCTGAACGCCGGTCAGCAGGTTATCAAGATTGTAAACGAGGAACTGACCGCGCTGATGGGCGGCAGCAACGCCAAACTTACCTGGTCGTCCTCGGTGCCTACTATTTATATGCTGTGCGGCCTGCAGGGCGCTGGTAAAACCACCATGTGCGGCAAGCTGGCCAATTACCTGGTAAAAGAAGGCAAAAAGCCGCTGTTGGCCGCCTGCGATATTTACCGTCCGGCCGCTATCCGTCAGTTGCAGGTGGTGGGCGAGCAGGTTAACGTGCCCGTATTTGAAAAGGGCACGCAAGATCCTGTTAAAACGGTGCAGGAAGCCGTGGAGCATGCGCGCTACTATGGCCGCGATGTGCTGATCATCGATACCGCCGGTCGCCTGCATGTGGATGAAGTGCTGATGAACGAGCTGTCCCGCATCAAGGAAACCGTCCACCCGCAGGAGATCCTGCTGGTTGTGGACGCGATGACCGGTCAGGACGCGGTCAACGTGGCCAAGGCCTTCAACGATCAGCTCAACATCGACGGCGTGATCCTGACGAAGCTCGATAGCGATACCCGCGGCGGCGCGGCCCTGTCCGTGCGCGCGGTAACAGGCAAGCCCATCAAATTCTCCGGCACCGGCGAAAAGATGGGCGATATCGAGCCCTTCCATCCCGATCGCATGGCTTCCCGCATCCTAGGCATGGGCGATATGCTGACCCTGATCGAAAAAGCCACCGAGAACATGGATCAGGATAAAACCGACAAGCTGGGCAAAAAGCTGCAGCGCAACGCGGCGGATCTGAACCTGGAGGACTTCCTGGAGCAGATGCAGCAGATGAAGAAGATGGGTCCGCTGTCCAACATCCTGGGCATGCTTCCCGGCGTTGGCAGCAAGTTCAAGGACGTTGAGATCGACGAAAACGCTTTTAAAAAGCCCGAGGCGATCGTGCGCAGCATGACCCCGCAGGAACGCCGCCATCCCGATATCCTCAACGCCAGCCGCCGCAAGCGCATTGCTGCGGGCGCGGGCGTAACCGTGCAGGATGTAAACGCCCTGATGCGCCAGTTTGACCAGATGCGCCAGATGGTAAAGCAGATGATGGGCAACAAGAAAGGCGCAATGCGCCGCATGGCCGCCGGCATGAACCGGCCGCCCTTCCGCTGAGCAGGTTATCATTTTCATATGATTACCATAGAAAATCCACATCTTTTAGGAGGACAAACCAATGGTTAAGATTCGTCTGAAGAGAATGGGCATGAAGAAGCATCCCTTCTACCGCATCGTTGTCGCCGATGAGCGCAGCCCCCGTGATGGCCGCTTCATTGAGGAGATTGGCTACTATGATCCCATGCAGCATCCCGCTGTTATCAAGGTTGATAACGACAAGGCCGCTGATTGGATGAAGAAGGGCGCTCAGCCCACCGACACGGTTCGCATTCTGCTGAAGAAGAGCGGCGCGATTGAGGGCTGAACGATTGCGTTTTCATAACGCAGAAAGGAAGCCCGCATGAAAGACCTGATTCTCTTTTTGGCCAAATCCCTGGTAGAAAATCCGGATGCCGTGCAGGTGACGGAAACGGAAGGCCCTGATTCCATTATTCTGGAGCTTAACGTGGCTCCCGAGGATATGGGCAAGGTCATTGGCAAGCAGGGGCGCATCGCCAAGGCGATTCGTTCGGTGCTCAAGGCCGCTACGCCCAGGGACAGCAAGCCTGTTTTTCTTGAAATCCAGTAAGTGGAAAGGCGCGCAACAGCGCCTTTTTTTATAGGAGGAAGCGCATGTTCAGCGAATATCTTTCCATCGGAGAGGTGCTAAAGCCACAGGGCGTTCACGGCCAGGTAAAGGTGCGGCCCGATACCAACGATCCCGCCCGCTTTAGCCAATTGCAGCAGGTATATATCCAGCAGGATAACGCCTATATCGCCTGGCCGGTCAGCGATGTATCCGTGCGCGACGGCTATGTTTACTGCACGCTGAACCATGCGCAAACGCGCGACGATGCAGAAAAGCAGCGCGGTGCCATGCTCTATATTGACCGCGAGCACGCCGTGCCGCTGGCGGAAAACGAGTATTATATCAGCGATCTGATCGGCTGCACAGTGCAGGATCAGCAGGGGCAGGCCATCGGCACGCTGGCGGATGTGCTGCAGCCCGGTGCAAATGATGTGTACGAGATCAAAACGCCCAAGGGCATGATGTACCTGGCGGCCCTGCCCTTTGTGATCAAGCATGTGGACGCAAAGGCCGGGATCATCGTGGTGGATGAAACGCGCTTGCCGGAGGTGGCGGTTTTTGAAGATTGAGCTGCTGACCATCTTTCCCGAGATGTTCGAGTCCTTTTTAAGCGCCAGCATCATCGGCCGCGCGCGCGAGGCAGGGCTGCTGGATATCCACGCGACGGATATCCGCCCGTATTCCCAGAATAAGCACAAGAATACGGATGATTATCCCTTCGGCGGCGGCGCTGGCATGCTGATGCTGGCCCAGCCCATTGCCGACGCCATGAAGGCTGTGACGCGCCCGCCTTTTCAGGGCAAGCGCATCTACATGAGCCCGCGCGGCGTGCCGCTGACGCAGGCGCTGGCGCAGCAATTATCGCAGGAAGAGCGGTTGGTCATCCTGTGCGGCCATTATGAGGGTGTGGATCAGCGCGTGCTGGACAAGTACATCGACATGGAAATCTCCGTGGGCGATTATGTGCTGACCGGCGGTGAAACGGCCGCGATGGTGCTGATTGACTGCGTATCCCGCCTGGTGCCTGGCGTGCTGGGCAGCACCGAGAGCGCGGGGGATGAGAGCTTTTCAAACGATGGCCTGCTGGAATATCCGCAGTATACGCGGCCGCGCGTGTTCGAGGATATGGAGGTGCCCGAGGTGCTGCTCAACGGCGATCACAAAAAGATCAGCCAGTGGCGGCGCGAGCAGGCGCTGCTGGCCACGGCGCGCATGCGCCCCGATCTCCTGGCTACAGCAAGCATTACGCCTGCCGAGCGCCGCTGGCTTTCCGAGCAGCTGAGCGCTTCAAACGGGCAGGACTGATCTGATTCTAAAGCTTCAGGCGTGCATTCATAATCGCACAAATGAAATAGGTGATGAAGATGCCTTCACAGGAAAATTACGCAATACGCCCCTTGAATACCGGCGATGTGGAGCAGTACAACGCGCTGCTCCGCTACGCCTTTCAGATTACGGAGCAGGAATTATCCGAGTGCGGCTGGCAGGATGATGAAATCAAGCAGTCCAAGTTCCCTGTGCTGGAGCGTGCGGACGTGCTGGGCTGCTTCGACGGAAACGATCTGGTATCGCAGATCGCGGTCTATCCGCTGAAGATGAACATCTACGGCGTGGTGTATCCCGTCGGCTTTGTTACCAGCGTGTGCACATATCCGGAATATTCCGGCCGCGGCATCATGAAGCGACTGATGCATCAAAGCCTTGAGCATATGCGTCAGCGCCAGCAGCCGGTGGCTCTGCTGTTTCCGTATTCCATCCCGCTGTACCGCAAAATGGGGTGGGAGATCATCTCCAACAAGATTTCCTATACCGTTAAGGACCGGCAGATTCCCTCGCAGCTCCAAGCACCCGGCCGTGTGCACCGCGTCAATTGGGATAATGAGGACTTTCGCAACCTGCACGCGCAGTTTGCAGCGGCCACGCATGGGTGTCTGTTCCGCAATGCCCTGGCCTGGGAGGAATACTGGCGCTGGGATGAGGACGACACAGTGGTAGCCATCTATTATGATGCGGCTGGCAAGCCCAGCGGTTATATGGTATATCTGATCAAGGACGATATCATGTACGTCAAAGAGATGATTTACCTGACCCGCGAGGCGCAGCAGGGACTGTGGGAGTATATTCACGCCCACGATTCCATGATCGACGAGGTGCGCGGCAGCTCCTATTACAGCGATCCCATCGCCTTTGAGCTGGATGACGGCGATATCCGCGAAACCATCCGGCCCTATATCATGGGGCGCATTGTGGATGCGGAGCAGTTCTTCCCGAAATATCGCTGTGATCCAACGGCCGAAAACGTAACCATTGCCTTTGAAATTGAAGATCATTTTCTGCCCTGGAACAATAAAACCGTTACGGTGCTGTTCCATCGCGGCGAATGCTCGCTGAGCGCTGCGGCGGCCAAGCATCATGTGAAGCTTTCCATCGCCACGCTGACCGCCCTGATGCTGGGTTATAAGACGGCGACAAAGCTGCAACGCCTGGGGCGCATTGAGGGCGAGGAGCGAACGGTGCGTCTGCTGGACGATGTGCTGCTGCACGAAGCGCCTTATATTTCCGACTATATCTGACGCTTCCGCAGGCTTTCAATGATACAGACAGCGCGATTGCAGTCGTGCTGTTTTTGCGTCTGCCAATCTCGTAAAAAATATGAAGTTCTTATTTTTCAGCAGGGTTTTTGCAGTAAGCATCGTATAACTATCATGCGCGCTGCAAAACGCGGAAAAATCGCAAAAGACGCAATAATATTGTATCCATATGCAGGAAAAACGCGAATTACGGCGAATTATTCTTTCGTGCAGAAAGGGGGACAAGCGATGGCCGGGAGATTTCCCACCGCCTGGATGGATGATTTTTACTCCCGCGTGGATATCGTTCAGGTGGTATCGGCTTATGTACCGCTAAAGAAAAACGGCTCCCGCTATTGGGGCTTGTGTCCCTTCCATCACGAGAAAACCCCTTCCTTCTCCGTAAACGGCGAACAGAATCTCTATTACTGCTTCGGTTGCAAGGCCGGCGGCAATGTGGTGCAGTTTGTCGAGGAGATGGAGCATCTTACCTACCGCGAAGCTGTGGAATACCTGGCCAAGCAAATCCACATGCCTATCCCCGAAACCCAGGAAGATCCCGATTATGAGCGTCGCCGCAGTCAGCGAGAGCGGTTGCTGGGAGCAAACAAGGCGGCTGCACGCTGGTATCATGCGCAGCTTTGGCTGCCGGAAAATCAGCGCATCCTGGATTATTTGCACAAGCGTGGGCTGGACGATGGCACCATCCGCAAGTTCGGCCTGGGCGCAGCGCCCGAGGAGTGGGACGCGCTGACCCGCGCGCTGGAGCAGCAGGGTTACACGCAGGATGAGCTCCGCCTGGCGGGGCTGACCGTCGTCAAGCAGGAAACGCGGTTTGATATGTTCCGCAGCCGCGCCATCTTTCCCATCATCGACGCGCAGGGGCAAGTTTTAGGCTTCGGCGGTCGCGCCATGGGCGATGCGCAGCCCAAGTACTTAAACACCTCCGATACGCCGGTATTCAACAAGCGCAAGGGCGTTTATGCGGCCAACCTGCTGCGAAAACAGCGTGATCTCAAGCGCGTAATCCTTGTGGAAGGCTATATGGACGTGGTCGCGCTGATTCAGCACGGCGTAAACGGCGTGGTCGCTACCCTGGGCACAGCACTTACCAACGAGCAGGCAAGGCTGCTAAAGCGCTATGCGCCCGAAATATGGGTATCCTATGATGGCGACAGCGCAGGACAGCACGCCATCATGCGCGCGCTGGAAATTTTTGAGCAGGAAGATATCCGCGCCCGCGTGCTGTTCTTCCCCGATAATCTGGATCCGGATGAGTTCATCCGGCAGCGCGGTCTGGACGCTTTCGAGCATCTGCGGCCGCTCAAGGCGGCGGAATACCGCATGCAGCGCGCCAAAGAAGATCTGGATTTGAGCGACGACGACCAGCGCATCGAATACGCCAAACGCTGCGCGCAGATTCTTTCCAAGGTGCGTGAGCCGGTAGAACTGGAAACCTACCTGCAAACACTGGCGGTGCAGACCGGGTTTTCCAAGGATGTGCTGCGCCAGCAAATGGGACTGAGCATTGCAGAAGCGAATAATGCGAAGCCGCCCAGGGAGAGAATAATCCGCAGGCGCGCAGGCGACGCGCCCGCAGCCTCCATGCCCGAAAAAACGCTGATTGCGCTGCTGGTCAGCGGCCTAATGCCCAAGGACGCTGTGCGCGATACGGATTTTGACGATCCGCAATTGCACATGCTGGCGCAAAAGCTGCTTGCCGGTTCATCACCTGCGGCCATTCTGGCTGAATGCGAGACTGAGCAGCAGCGCGTAGCCTATAGCGAAGCATTCGCGCTCAACGCTGAAATCACGCAGGATAACGCCGCCGCTGTGGCGGAGGATTGCCTGCGCACCATCCGTCAGACCCGGCTGCAACGACAAATTGACGATATCCGCGCGCAGCTGGATACCTGCGGCAGCGCCGAAAAGGCCGATATGCTGAAAGAACTTTTAACACTGTCCAACGAATTGGCGCGTCTTAAGCGCGCGGTACATTGAAAGGAGCGGCAACATTGAGCACTCAGCCCGAAAAGAAAGAAAATAAGCTCAATGAACTGTATGAGCAGGGTAAAGCGAAGGGCACGATGACCTATGACGAGATCATCACCAAGCTCTCCAACACGGACATCGACCCGGATCAGTTTGATACGGTGCTGGAAACGCTGGAAGCCATGGGCGTGGAGGTCATCCGCGACGCCAATTCCGCCGAAGGCCCGCAAACGCCCGAGGCTGCTCCCGAAATCGACGATATCGATCTTTCCATGCCCGAGGGCATCAGCATTGACGACCCTGTGCGCATGTATCTGAAGGAAATCGGCAAGGTGCCGCTCCTCAGTGCGGACGAGGAAATCAACATCGCCATGCGCATGGAAAAGGGCGACGAGGCCAAGCAAATGCTTGAAAGCGGCATCAACGCCGATGGCAAGCCCTTGACCGACGAGGAAAAGAAGCAGTGCCAGGCCGCTATCGATGACGGCACGCAGGCCAAGCGCCTGCTGGCCGAGGCCAACCTGCGCCTGGTCGTATCTATCGCCAAGCGCTATGTGGGCCGTGGCATGCTGTTCCTGGATCTCATTCAGGAGGGCAACCTGGGCCTGATCAAGGCCGTAGAAAAATTTGATTACCGCAAGGGCTACAAGTTTTCTACCTATGCCACCTGGTGGATTCGTCAGGCTATCACCCGCGCCATCGCCGATCAGGCGCGCACCATCCGCATTCCTGTTCACATGGTTGAAACCATCAACAAGCTGATTCGCGTATCCCGTCAGCTTTTGCAGGAATACGGCCGCGAGCCCACGCCTGAAGAAATTGCCAAGGCCATGGGCATCAGCGAGGCCAAGGTGCGCGAAATCATCAAGATCGCGCAGGAGCCCGTTTCTCTTGAAACGCCTATCGGTGAAGAAGAAGACAGCCACTTGGGCGATTTCATTCCTGATGACGACGCGCCCGCTCCGGCTGAGGCTGCCTCGCACGCCCTGATGCGCGAGCAGCTGTGGGACGTGCTCAACACCCTGACCCCGCGGGAGGAAAAGGTGCTGCGCCTGCGCTTTGGCTTGGACGACGGCAACCAGCGTACGCTGGAAGAGGTAGGCCGTGAATTTAAGGTTACGCGTGAGCGTATCCGCCAGATCGAGGCCAAGGCTCTGCGCAAGCTGCGTCATCCCAGCCGTAGCAAAAAACTGAAGGATTATCTGGAATAAGCCGTGCGTTATCCGCAATTAGACGATCGGCTGCAGGCAGCGGCCGATCTTTTTCCCGTCTGTGCATACGGCGCTGATATCGGTGCGGATCATGGACGGCTATCCTGCCATCTTCTGCATAGCGGCAAGTGTGCCCGCATGATCGTAAGCGATATCAGCGCAGAATCGCTTGCCAAGGCGCAGGCGCTTTTAGCGCTGCATGAATTGGCGGATCGCGCTGATTTTTGCGTGGCTGATGGGCTAAACGCCCTGCGCGGCCGTCCCAATGTGCAGTGCGCGGTAATGTGCGGCATGGGCGGGCGGCTGATATCGCAGATTCTACGTGAAGGCTGCGGCCTGCTGCAGGGCGCGGTGCTGGTGCTGTCCTCGCATACGGACATCCCGCTGGTGCGGCAAACGCTGATGCAAATCGGCTATGCCATCACGGCGGAGCGTATTGTGCGCGCCAAGGGTCGGTTTTATGTGCTGATGCGTGCAGAACCGGGCAATGCTCACTATACCGAGCGGGAGTTATATCTTGGCCCTGCGCTGCTGGATAATCCGCCACCCTTGTGGCAGAATTATCTGCGCTGGCGCGAAGGCGTGGTCGCCTGCGAAGCCAGGCATGAACGACAGCTTGCATGGATCAGAGAGGAACTGGCAAAATGAAAACCGCATCCGTTCGCGACGTATACGACTGGCTGAATCAGATCGCACCCTTTGATATGGCGGAAGCCTATGATAACGCCGGACTGCTGCTGGGCAGCATGTCTGCCCCGGCGGAGCGCATCCTGGTAGCGCTGGACGCAACACCCGCCGTGATTGACGAAGCGATTGCCCATCAGGCGCAGCTGATCGTGACCCATCATCCGCTCATGTTTCATGCCGCCAAGAATCTCTTGGAGGACGATTACGAGGGACATGTGATCCGCACGCTGATCCAGCATAACATCAGCCTGATCGCCGCGCATACCAACCTGGATCAATCCCCGGTTTACAGCGGCAGCGCCGTGCTGGCAGAGCTGTTGCACCTGCAAAATGTCCGCCAGGAGGGGTTCATCTTTCTTGGCGACGTGCCTGAGGGCGAAACCACGGCGGATAAACTGCGTCAATGCATCGCCCAAGTAGAAGATGAATATATTTATCTGTATGGCGATGCCAGCAAGCCCATCCGTACGCTGGCCATCTGCGGCGGCGCGTTTGACGAGGGCTATCTGCAGGCGCGTCAGCTGGGCGCGCAGGCGTATCTGACAGGCGAAATTCGCCATCACAACGCCATTGCAGCCGTTGGCAGCGGTTTTGTGCTCTTTGGAGGCGGGCACTTTGGCACTGAGGCAGTGCTGGTGCCTAAGCTGGCCGGGGCTTTACAAAACGCGTTAAATGCGTTACAATATTATGTCTATGTTTACCCATCCGTTTACCGGCCTTACGGCGGACGAACGGATATTGAAGGAGGTACCACATGAGTCAACTGGAACTGCTTTGGGATTATCAACAGGCCGATGTGGAGGCTGAGCGTCAGGAAAACGCCATGAAGCGCTCGCCTACTCGTCAGCGTCTGCTCAAATATCAGGAATATCTGCGTGAGCAAAAGGCTGCCAACGCCCGTCTGGAGGAGGAAGTGCATGCCATGGGCGACCGCATGGACGCCCTGAAGGACGCCATCGCCCACACCGAGGAGCAGCTTCGCGCCCTGCATGATCGTTTCGAGGCCGAACGCCCCGAGGATAGCGACGGCATGCAGAATTATATCCAGGAGACGCAGCGTTTGCTGCAAAACGTATCCGGCTATGAGCAGGAAGTGCGCCGCATCCGCAAGGATGCTGCCGACCGCGACAGCCAGCAGCGCGATATCGTGCAGCGCGCGGCCAAGGTTCGTGGTGATTACGATCGCCTGAAGGCCGAATATGATGTGGAATACAAAGAGAATCTGAAAAAGCTGGAAGAACTGCGCGCCACTGTGGCGGAAAAGGCCAAGGGCATCGAGCCCTCCTATCTGGAAAAATACAAGGCCATTAAGCAGCATAGCATGCCGCCGCTGGCCCAGTTGAGCGGCGATCAGTGCGGCGGCTGCCGCATGTCGCTGCCTTCCGCCGTGGTACGTTCCGTGCGCGCTGGCACGCCGGTGGAATGCGAAAGCTGCGGCAGGCTGTTGATCCAGCTGTAATTTAATCGTCGTAATTGAGGCAGATGAATAGTCGCGTGCCGCAAGGCATGAGGAAAGTCCGAGCACCACAGAGCAGGATGCCAGTTAACGGCTGGTGGAGGCGACTCCAAGGCAAGTGCAACAGAGATATACCGCCGGCAGCAATGCCGGTAAGGGTGGAAAGGTGCGGTAAGAGCGCACCGGCGGCCTGGCAACTCGTCCGTCATGTAAACCCCATCCGGTGCAAGATTGATGAAGGCTATGGGTGGCTCGCCCGTCTTCGAAATCGCTTGAGCGGCCTGGCGACAGGTCGCGTAGATAGATGACTATTCACGACAGAACTCGGCTTACAGTCTGCGCTCATTTACATAAGGGCTGTCCCGCAAGGGATAGCCTCTTTTTCTATTGTAAACGTGGGGGACGGATATGCGCATGCCCATAAACGCTTTTAAAAAAAGCCCATTCGCAAGTAAATGCGAAAGGGCTGCTTATTCAATATAGACGATAGACCGATACAACCTTGCCTGCGATATCGATCGCGCGTGCATAAATAGGTGCCATGGCTGGGTTTTCCGGTTGTAGACGGAAACGGCCGTTTTCTCGATAGAAGCGCTTGACGGTAGCGTTGTCGTCGATCAAAGCAACGATAATCTCGCCATTTACGGCGGTGTTCTGCTGACGAACCACTACATAATCGCCATCCATGATGCCGGCGTTAATCATACTATCGCCATGCACACGCAGGATAAAGTGCTCGCCATCGCCCAGCATAACCTCGGGGAGAGGAATTTGATCCTCTACATATTCCTCCGCCAGGATGGGGGAACCCGCAGCAACGTTGCCCACAATCGGCACCATGCGGAAAGCGTCCGATGCTTCAGGCGATGCTTCAGGCGCGGTGCGCTCCGTGCGCACCTCCATGGCACGTGGCTTCATAGCGTCACGACGCAGCAATCCGCGTGCTTCCAGCCGCCGGAGATGGCCGTGAACCGTGGAGGTGGATTTCAGCCCAACGGCGTCTCCAATCTCGCGAACCGAAGGGGGATAGCCTTTAGAAGCCACTTCGCTTTCGATAAATTCCAAAATGCGTTGCTGCGTATCGCCACGTGCGCGTCTTGTTGCCGCCATTCGCTCACCTCATTTACTCGCTATTCATATTATAACATGCAAACAAACGTTTGGCAAGTATAAAATGAAACGTCTGTTCGCTTTATTTTTGCGGCTTGCGTTTGGGCTCCTGGGCCGGTTTGACAACTTCATCAATCAGAATAGCGCGGTATTCAGCGTCGCCGGATACGCATTTCATGCAGTTATTGCAGCGCTTAGTTGGATCCAGCTCACACTGATCGCATTCGCCGCAGTCGATGCATTCTCGATCATATAGAACGCACATTTTCATGATTCTTCAGGCTCCTCTTTGCTTTCGTTTTCTATCACAGGCAGCACAACTCTTTTCACAGCTTCGCGCTTGCGCTGATCGCTCATTGAGGCGTAATGACGCTTGGTGGTGTTCACGTCCGCATGGCCAAGAACATCCGCAACCAGGTAAATATCGCCAGTCTCACGGTACAAACTGGTGCCAAAGGTGCTGCGCAGCTTATGCGGGCTGATCTTTTTTTTCAGCGGCGCGGCCAGCGAAGCATATTTTTTGACCAGGTTTTCGACGGCGCGCTGCGTGATCCTGCGCCGCTGCATGGACAAAAAAAGCGCTTTTTCATGGCCAGGCAATGGCTCGATGGCCATGCGCTCCTGTAAATATGCCTTGAGCGCATCCGCCACGCTTTCGGGGAAATACAGGATCGTCTGGTTGCCGCCCTTGCGCGTGACCAGAAAACCATTCATGGTGAAATCCAGGTCCTCCAAATCAATGCCTACCAGCTCACTGACGCGGATGCCAGTGCCAAGAAACAGCGAGAGGATGGCGACGTCGCGCTTGCGGGTCATCTTTTGATAGCTTTGCTGATGCTTGGAAAGTCCCTCGCCCTGGTCTGCAATTGTCAACAGCCGCTCCACCTCGTTGGGCTCCAGATACAGAATGGGTTTGCTGTGGCGCTTAGGCAGGGGGACAAGGGTGGCGACATTGCCGGGAATCAGCTCATTTTTGAATAGATATTCAAAAAACGAGCGCAGTGCGCAGAGCTTGCGCATAATGCCCAACTCGTGATTATTGACAATCAACTCGCCGCCTTCATCATCAGCAGGCTTGATATACTGCGTCAGATAATCCTGAAAACCGCGTAGCTGGCGCGCTGTGATCTGGCCGATCTGCTCGGCGGTGATCAGGCGCATATCCGTATCGGCAAACTGCGGCTGCTCAGCGCATAGATACTGAAAGAATAACCGAAGATCATAGGCATATGACAGCCGGGTGAGGGAACTGGTAGTTTGCGATATGGCGCTAAAAAAATCCGCGCAAACGTCGGGCAGCTCTGCCTGTAATTCGCGGATGCGGCGATTGCGGGAAATTTCGATGCTTTGATGATAATCCGGTGCAGGCACAGCATTTTCCTCCATTCAACTATTCGCAAAAGACATGATACTACGATCCATTACGATTGTCAACCCACAAGCGGCAGGGAAAATGGCTGTATGGAAATGGATAGAGAAAGGCGAAAAGCAAGCGCAGCTCGAACAGCACATTGATAGCCCAGGGCCATCCAGGAAGCTGTTGCACTTGAATTGAAGTAAAAAAGCAAACCTCCACGATATATAACGTTAACTAAGCAGATAGATGGTTTAGGCAAACAAGAATAAGGATCATTGGGGTTTTAATACAAATTAAAAAGCTTTATCGGAACACAGCACGATATCCATCATAAAGCAGCACAACCATTACGTTTCGCCGTGCATTGTGCCAGGCAAGGACGCTACATCAGCGCAAGCACTCCATCCCCTTTAAAACACCCCAAAAAGTAATCCAACTATTCGTAAAAGATGCCTTTTGCGAATAGTTGGAGATCTATTTTTCAGAAAGGATTTCCCCTTTTACAGGGTGCTCTGTTTGGCATGCTTACCGCGCCGCCACCAGGAACCGCGCTGATTGCGCAGCATAAGCGGCGTGTTGATTGCCGTCGCGCTGGAACGATTCTTGACCACATTCAGCACCAGGCCGATGCCCGCCATGTTGGTAACAAAGTTGGAGCCGCCGTAGCTGATAAACGGCAGCGGGATGCCGGTGATGGGCAGCACGCCGATGGTCATGCCGATATTCTCGATTACGTGAGCAAAGAACATGGCCATAACCCCCACGATAATCAGCCTGCCAAAGCGATCCATGGTGAAGTGTGCCAAATACAGCATGCGCAGCATCAGCAAAAGATATGCAATGATCACACCGATGCAGCCGACAAATCCGAAGGCTTCGCCCACAGCGGAAAAAATAAAGTCCGTCCAGTCCTCGGGCACGTAGTTCAGCTGGCTCAGCGAACCCACCACAAAGGTGCCGATGCCCGTCTTGCCGCCCGAGCCAATGGCCAATTGGGAATTGAGAATCTGATAGCCTGCGCTGTTGTAATAGGCCTGCGGATCCAGGAAGGAAAGAATGCGCTTGAGACGATAGCTTTCCGAACCGCTAACCATCATATACCCCAGGATTGCGCCGATGCCTACCACAGCCAGTACCAGAATGGTGATCAGCACCCACGTCTCGGTATCGGCAAAGTAGAGCATCACATAGAAGATTACGCACATGACCAGCACGGAGCCCAACTCACCCTGCAGCAGCGTCAAACCAGCAGGCAGCAGGAAGATGCCCAGGTTATACGCCGCATTGCGCATGGTGCCAAAGGGCTTATCGGTGTTGGACAGGCTGCGCGCCATCATCAGGATGATGCCGATTTTGATAAACTCGGCCGGCTGAATGGTACGACCCTTACCGATGGGAATCCACGCCGTTACGCCCGAAATGGCCTGAGAAAACAGCGCCAGAATCAGCAGGCCTACAATGCCATAGTAAACCAGCCGGCCCTGAATGCGCAGCAGCTCATATGGAATGGCCACCAGAAAGCCCAGAACGATAGGCGAAACAAGGCAGAAAATGGCCTGCCAAGAGGCGGAGCTGGAATTAAGAATGTAATTCAGTACCGACAAATCCGTGCCCTTATCGGGATTAAAGGTGGCAATGGCGATGCAGTACACGCCGAAAACGGCCAGCGCGTAGGTGATAATCAGCAGCGGGATATCCAAATGCGCCCGCGTACGGCGATCCTCCGTGGAGGTTATCGCGCCCGAGCCTTGGTGAAAGCTCATCCTTTTATGCGAGAAAGCCACAGTTTCCTCCTTACGCGATCTTGCTTAAGCGGCGTATCGCTGCCGCAAAGTCGATCTGCCGCCTGCTCCAGCGCGGTCAGCCATTGCGGACTGCGCGCAGCCTGGGCGGCGGCTTTGCGCGCGTCAACGCTGCCGATGGTATCGTCTAAGCGTATCGCAGCGTAGAGTGGTAAATCCAGGTAGCCGGACAGCGCCGCCGCAGCAGCCTCCGGGTCATCCTGTCTGCGTTTGGCAGGCAGCAGCCGATTGACAATCAGGCTGATGATGGCCTCGGGCTGCGCCTCGCGCATCAGGGCGGAAAGGCGCTCTGTGCCGCGCTGCGAGGCGTCGTCCATCGTGGTAATCAGCACCGTTTCATCCGCCATGGCGCACATGCTGCGCGTCAGGCTGCCGATGCCGCTGGGCGTGTCAATCAGCACATAATCAAAGCGCTTTTGCAGTCGGGTCAGCAGCTTTTGAAGCTGGGCAATATCGACATCCTCCGGCAGCAGATCCTGCGGCGCAGCCAGAAGATATGGCTGCCCTTCCCCCACGCCGCGCAGCAGCGCCTGCTCCATGGCGCAGTCCTCACGCGATAAATCCAGCCAGTCAAAGACCATCTGATCCTGGAGTCCCAGGCTAAGATCCAATCCGCGCAGGCCGGCGCAGGCGTCCAGCAGGCACACCTGCTCTCCGCGCGCGGCCAGCCTTTCCCCCAGCGCCGCCGTCAGCAGCGTTTTTCCGGTGCCGCCTTTTCCGGCGGCAAGCGCTATGATTTTTCCCATTTTCTTTCCTTTATAGCGTTAGGGCATCAATTCGTTGCCCGATACAACAGCCATCTCGCCGGTATCCTTGGTTTGCTCGTCCATCCACCAGGTGATAAATTCCTTTACAGCCGTTGCCGCTCGGCCGCCGGCGTAGCCATTCGGGATAAAGCACACGATGGCGATTTCGGCTTGCTCATAGGGCGTCAGCGCGCAGAACCATGCGTTGTTCTCCAGATCCAGCTTGATCTTACCGATCGTCACCTGAGACGTACCGGTTTTAGCCCAAATCTGTTTTTCATATTTCCAGCCATTAAACTGTCTGCCAGCAGTACCGGAATCGTCTACCACGCCCTTCATACCTTCCTTGATGTAGGGCAGATATTCCGCCACGCCCTCCAGGGTGTTGAAGCGGCTGGCCTTGCGCTTGGAGATAACCTCGCCCTCAGGCGAAATGATGGAATCAATGATGTTTACGTTCCACACGACGCCGCCGTTGGCAAGAGCCGCGATATAGCGGGACATGGCGACGGGCGTAACCATCGTGATGCCCTGTCCGATGGCGGTCTGAATTTCCATGCTGCCGCCCCATTTGATATCGTTCAGGTAAATGAAGATATCGCTTACCGTGGCGCTCAGGATAACGATATCGCGGGTCATGTTCAATTCTTCCATCAGAATGGGCTGAATGGAGCTAACCCACTTATCCTGACCGGTGGATACAGCCATATCCATTAGGCGCTTCACGCACTTGTTCAGGCGCGTTTCATCATAGGAAACGCCATATTTGGCGCCAACATTCTGCAAATGCTGCTTCACCTTGGCCGCCACCAGCATGGGCTGCCAGGTGCGCTGCTCATCCAGGGAAACCGTGGAATCGTACAGCATGGTCTGGTTGCCCACGATGCCGCGCTTTTCGCCGGGCAGATCGATGCCGGTTTTGCTGGTCAGGCCAATATCGACCGAGTACTGATACAGCAGCGTACTGCCGCTGTCGCCATACAGGCGATGTCCAAGCTCATAGAAGAAATAGTTGCAGGAGTTGGAAAGGCCGCCGATGATAGTCAGGTTCTTGTGCCTGCTGTTACGAACGGCTTTATTAGCCCAGCAGGTGGGCGCTTCGCTTTTGTTCTTGGTATATGCTGTATAGGGGCCCATATCGCTGATGGTGGTAATCGGGGTGATTTTATTGTTGACCAGCGCGGCAAGCGCCGTCACCATTTTGAATACGGAGCCAGGCTCGGCGCGCTGCTGGATGGCGTAGTTCATCATCACGTTGCGCTCGTCGGTCAGGATGGAGGCAGCCTCCTCGCCGCCGGCGATCAGCGCGTTCAGATCGTAGGTGGGATACTGCGCCATGGCCAGCACGTTACCATTGTCAACATCCAATACCAGAAATACGCCCGTATCGGCTAATTGCAGCGGATACTTGTCCCAATCGCGCTCGCTCAGCTTTTCCTTGTTGGTCTCCAGCCAGTTAGCTTCGGCCATCTTGGATTCCTGATCGGAGCGCACGGTGCGGACGTTATCCTCAATGGCACGCTCAGCAGCCTGCTGATAGCTGGCGATGATGGTCAGCTTGACGTTGTTGCCGTCCTGCGGCTCGGAAGAAGAAATCTCGCGGGTCAGCTTGCCGTTGCTGTCCTTTTCCATAATGCGGGTGCCGGAACGGGAGGAGATGTTCTCTGTCAGCCAGCTTTCCATGCTGGCCTCGATGCCGTCCTTGCCGATGGTATCGGTCAGCTTGTAGCCCTGCGGCTCCAGCTCGCTGTAATAGGTTTCATAGGAAGAGATGGGGCCGACATAGCCGATGACCTGCGAGGCCAGGGAGCCGCGCGGATAAACGCGCTTGGAGCCGATCTCGATGGCAAAGCCATCCAGCATCATGCTGCGGCCTTCGATCTCCGATACCGTGGCGTAGCTGACGTCCTTGGCGATGACCACAGGCAGAGAATTGTACAGGTTCATCTGCATTTCATTGTAGATGGCCATCACCTTGAGCACCGTTTCCTCGTCGGGAACCTGATCCAGCTGCGCAAACTGATAGCGGCCGTACAAGAATTGATAGGCGACCTCGGGATCGTCGTATTTGGTCTCGGTGATATAGTGGTTGCTGCGCCACTGCTGGCTGCGGGTGTTCCAGGCAGCTTCGGAAATACCGTCGCCAAACTGGTACTGCCACATGCCGTTTTCATCGCGGCCGATTACAAAATCCACGCACAGCTCGCCGCCGTACTTTTCGATGATTTGAATGGCCTCGATGATGGACTTGGTGTAATTGAGATAATCGGCCTTTTTGCTCTTGGAAGCATCGCGATAAAAGGTGACGTTATAAACGTCCTCCGTCATAGCCAGGATGACGGAATCGGCGTCGGTAATCATACCGCGCTTGCCGGTGGTGCGGATGGTTTTGATGCTCTTTCTGCCGGCGGAATCGGAGTAGCCCTCGCCCTTGACCAGCTGAAGCTGGGCAAGCCCGTAAACGATATAGGCGAAGGCGCCGAAGATGACCAGCAGCGCCAGCAAAATGCGCAGGGTGTGTGATTTCTTCATGATTGTTTATTCCTGTTCTCCTTCAACCAGAGCGCGTTTTACGCGCCCGCCGTACATGCGCAGGAATGCGCGCACGGGCAGCATCAATACTACGGCCAGCGCGCCGGTATAGACCACAGACAGCAGCGCGCGGGCAATCAGGCGCACGGAAAGCTCCGCGCCCGACAGCGTAAGATAGGTAAGCAGAATGGTTTCGATTCCGGCGGAGATGCACATGGCGTCCAGCGGAATGCGGATGTGCGGGTTGACGTCGCGGGTGTTCTTTTCGCGATTGCGGCGTATTTCGCGCTTTTCATCGCTCATATCCGAGAAAAGCTGGGCAAAGAGCATGCTGACCGCCGGATAGATCACCGCATAAAAGCCGCCGACAGTTGAGGTCATCACCTCAAGCAGAATGCCGGTGACGCAGGACGCACCAAAGGCATATTTTTTCCCCAGGGATACGGTCAATATGGCGATATTGACCGCCAGAAGATTGGCAACCACGCCGCCGATTTTGAGTTGATTCATGGCGCACACCTGAAACAGATAGGCCAGGATCGTCAGCAGCAGCGCCTTGAGCACCTTGCGCATATCAATCCGCCTCCTGGGTCATATCGCTGAGCGAGAAGGTGGGCGTAGGCGAAGGCGTGGGCTCGGGAGTGGGCGTAGGCTCAGGCGTGGGCGTACCGGGAACATCCTGATAGGACAGGTTGCCCGTGGGCCGCGGGGTCTGCGTCTGACCGGGCTGCAAGGTAGTTTCGCCCGGCGCAGGCGTTTCATCAGGGGTCGGCGTTTGCTGCGCATCCTGATTGGGATTGGGCGTGGGCGTATCGCTTATGTTAAAGTCGCCGATGCCATCCAACGTAAAGGTAGGCACAGGACGCGCCGTGGGCAGGCTGGAGGATACCAGGCCGTCGCTGCCATCGCGCTGTTCCGCCTGCTCGGCATAGGAAGGTGTATAGCGGTAGACGATTACATGCTCGATGCGCTCAAAGTCCACAATCGGCTCGATGACCACATAGGACTTGCCCTCCTCCATGCCACGCGTGCTCTCGCGCACCACGCCGATGGGAATGCCCTTGGGGAACTCCATGCCAACACCCGAGGTAACCACCGTATCACCCTGGCGGGGCAGGTGGTTATCGCGCAGGTAATACATGCGGCACATAGCCTCGCCATTTACGCCCAGGGTGCCTTTAACGGTGCCCTGGTAGCGGGTGGATTCAATCAGCGCGGAAATGCTGGTATCGCTGCTGATGATAGACTGCACCTTGGCGGTGGTCTCGGTTACATCGTAGGTATACCCTACCAGACCGCCGGACTTAACCACAGCCATATAGTTCTGAATGCCCTGCTTGGTGCCGACGTTGATGGTAAAGGTGGAGAAATAGTTGGTGCTGTCGCTGGCGATCACGCGCGCGGGCACGCCGTCAAACTGCGAGTGGGTCTGCATTTCGTCCATCAGATCCTGATACTCGTTGAGCTGGTTTTCCAGCTCGTTCACGCGCATAACCTGGCTGAGCATATCGTCATACTGCTCATAGAGCTTTTCATACTCATACTCGATATTGCTGCGCAGCTTCAGCCGCTTTACATAATCAAAGAACCAGCCCGTGCCGGAGGAAAAAGCCTCCTCCACGGGGCGCATCACATTGGCGACCACGCGGCGCGGCAGATCCAGCACCGAGATTTCCGGGAAAAACTGCGATGCGATCATGCAGCCGATTACGCCCAGCAGCACCACCACAATCAGCGCAAAAGCCGTGTTGCGCAGGCGATGCTTGGCCTCGGTATGATCCTTCTTTTTGCCGGCACCGCGCTTTACGCTTTGCTGCTCCGTGGCTTCAGCTTCCTGCTGCGGGGCGTTATCCTTTTTCTTTTTATGAGGCAATTTAAGGGGCATGCGTTTCCTCCGAAAATGCTAAAGAATTAGAAGGTGGTTTCCTCCTCGTCATCGCGCTGCGGGCCGCTCTGGCACATGCGCTGCAATAGCTCCAAATCCTCAGCAAGCTGGCCAATGCCCAGCGCCGCGCAATCCATGGGCTCCTTAGCCAGCAGCACAGGCATATCCAGCTCGGTGGCGATAAAGCGATCCATGCCACACAGCAGCGCGCCGCCGCCGGTCAGGTGGATGCCGCTGCGCATCACATCGCCTGCAAGCTCGGGCGGCGTGCGCTCCAGCACATACTGGATGGCGGCCAGAATGGCCTGACATGGCGCTTTGAGCGCCTCATAAACCATGGTAGAGGTGATTTCCGCCGTCTGCGGTAGGTTAGTCACCAGGTCACGGCCGCGTACAAATGCACGGCGCACATCGTTCATGGGCAGAGCCGCACCCAAGTCAAACTTTACATCCTCGGCCGTGCGGTCGCCGATCAGCATGTTAAATTCACGCTTGATAAAATTGATAATCGCCGCATCCATGCGAATGCCGCCCACGCGCACGGAGCGCGATACCACGATACCGCCCAGCGATATGACCGCCACCTCGGTGGTGCCGCCGCCGATATCCACCACCATGCTGCCGCGCGGCTCAAACACCGGCAGCCCGGAGCCCAGCGCCGCAGCAAAGGGCTTTTCAATCAGGTGCAGCGCGCCCTTGCGGATTCCTGCATTCTCGGCAGCCTCACGCACGGCGCGGCGTTCGATTGCCGTGACGCGGCTGGGGATGGTAATCAGCCCGCGCGGGCGAACAAGCCGAGACATGCCAATGGCCTTGCGGATGAAGAACTCCAGCATATACTCGGTCATATCGTAATCTTTGATCACGCCGTCCTCAAGCGGGCGAACTGATTGATATTCACCCGTGGTGCGGCCCAGCATCAGGCGCGCGTCCTCGCCAAAGGCCTTTACGCTTTTCTTCTGGCCGCCGGTTACTACCATCAGCGTAGGCTCGTTAAGCACCACGCCCTTGTGCTTTACATAGACCAGTGTATTTGAAGTGCCCAGATCAATACCGATATCGGGGGCGATAATTGCCATATCTGCACATCCTTATATTATAGTTGCCAACCAATCTCCATCAGCATTTGCCGCACCAGGTGTATAGGAAGCCCGATCACGTTGGATGGGCTGCCCTCGATGGCGGATACGAACATGCCGCCCATCCCCTGCGCACCGTAAGCTCCAGCCTTGTCCATAGGCTCACCGCTGTCAATGTAGCGCTGAGCGGCCTCGGGAGTAATCGGAACAAAGTGCACCCGTGTCTGATCGCAGCGCGTATCGACACGGCCCGTTTTGCCGTCAATCACGGTTACGCCGGTATAGACGTTGTTTTCGCCGCCCGAAAGCAGCATGAGCATGCGCATAGCGTCCTGCTGATCCTGGGGCTTTCCCATGATTTCGCCCCGACAGGCAACCAGCGTATCCGCGCCAAGCACTGTGCAGCCGGAATGCCGCTCAGCTACTGCCAGCGCCTTGCGGCGAGACAGCGCCATGACAACCTCGTCCGGCGCGCCGTTCATATGCTCGTCCACATCCGCCGGGCATATTTGATAGGTGATGCCCATCAGCGAAAGCAGTTCCCTGCGGCGCGGCGAGCCGGATGCTAATATCAATGAATTCTGCATTGCAAAGCTTTCCTTTTCCGCATCTATGCCAAAAGATGCACAACATATTATAGCACAAATTCCCCCTGCGCGTACAGAGGAATTACATGCAAACGAAACAATTTTGTAAAATAAATCACATAAAAAGCGGCTTCATTTTCCAGAAGCCGCAGATCATGGCAGAATTGACATTTATTGTTTTTCGCGATACGCCTGCGCCTCGCTGAGCATGGTACGCGCGTGAGCCAGGCCGCTTTCACTGTTTTCACTCACGCCGCTGAGCATCCGCGCGAGCTCCCGCACGCGCGCCTCGCCTGTAAGCTCCGTCACACTTGTATTGGTGCGGCCGTTGTTTTCGGCCTTCTGAATCAGATAATGGCGCGTCGCCATGGCGGCAATCTGCTGCAAATGCGTCACGCAGATCACCTGGCGATAGCGGGCGATATCCCACATTTTCTGCGCCACCACCTGGGCTGTGCGTCCCGAAATGCCGGTGTCGATTTCATCAAACACCATGGACGGAATGGCGGCGCGCTCGGCGGATAGCGCCTTGAGCGACAGCATCACACGGGAAAGCTCGCCGCCGGATGCGATCTTGGACAACGGCTTTTTCTCCTCGCCCGCGTTCGGCGCGATCAAGAAGCGCACGTTATCCGTACCCAGCGGGCTGCGCGGCGCGTTTTCAGCCGCGAAATCCACATAGAACCGCGTGCCGCGCATGTTCAGATCGCTCAGCTGCTCCTCCATGCGTTGGGCAAAGCGCTGCGCCAGCTGCCTGCGGGATTGAGACAGTTTTGCTGCCTGGGCATCATAGGCAGCAGCAGATTCCACGGCCCGCTTGTGTAGCTTTTCAAGCGAATCCTCGATGCTTTCGTACCTAGACAATTCTTCGCGGATACGATCGAGCGCCGACAGCATTTCAGGGATGGTCGCGCCGTAGCGGCGGGATAGCTTGCGGATCATATCCAGCCGTTCCTCCACCTGCTGGGCACGCTCAGGATTATCATCCAGCGTATCCAGCTCCTGGCGAATGCTGAGACCCAAATCCTCGGTATCATAGTAAAGCGATTCCGCGCGCTGAGAAAGGCGCTCATACTCCTTGCCGTATCGCGCGACAGGCGCCAGCGCGCGCATGGCGGTGCGCGCCTGCTCGATGGCCGCGCGGCCGCCAGCCAGATCATACAGGGCGGTATAAGCCTCGCGCAGGCCTTGAGCAATCTTCTCGCTGGCGCGGAAACGATCGCGCTCCTGCGTCAGCTGTTCCTCCTCGCCCTCGATCAGATTAGCGGCGGAAAGCTCCTGCTCCTGCTCCTGCAGCTCCTGCAAGCGCTCCTCACGGTGCGCGCTTTCCTGCTTGAGCCGCTTGTAGGCAAGGGCAGCGTCATGATATTCCTGATAAGCCTGCCCTGCCGCACGCATCAGGGCAGCGTGCGCCTCATCGCCCATGGCATCCAGGCAGGAAAGGTGATTCTTATCTTCCAGCAGGGATTGATGCTCGTGCTGCCCGTGCAGATCCATCAATGTGCCGGCCAGCTCGCGCAGCATCGTCAGCGGCATACCCACGCCCTGGATGCGGCATATGCTGCGGCCGCTTTGATTGATCTCACGCGAAAGCGTAACCGTGCCTTCGTCCGCGTCGATCTCATGTGCCTGCAACCAGCGCGCCGCCGCCGGGCAATCCGAAATGTCAAAAAGCCCCTCAGCATAGGCCTTGTCACAGCCGGTGCGGATCAGATCGCGATCCGCACGGCCGCCCAGGATCAGGCTCATGGCGTCCACCACGATGGACTTGCCAGCGCCCGTTTCACCCGTCATCACATGTAGGCCCTTGCCAAAGGACAATTCAATTTGATCGATCAGCGCGATATTTTTGATAAACAGCTGCAGCAGCATAGCATCCCTTCCTTGGTGCGTCAGCGCTCTGCGCCTGCGTTATTGAAGAATTTCGTGAAACTTATCTACCACCACCGGCGCTTCCGCTGCGCTGCGGACAGCGACAAAGATGGTGTTGTCGCCCGCCATGGTGCCCAGAATTTCAGGCCATCGCATGCTGTCGATGGCTTCGGCGGCGGCATTAGCGCTGCCAGCCAGGGTATGAATGACCACCAGGTTTTCGGCATAGGTGATGGACAGGACGGAATCAATAAACATGCGCACCAGGCGCTCGGAAACGCCATGTTCCGCCTTGGCGGCAGTAGCATATTTATAGACGCCGCTGGGCGTAAGAACCTTCAGCAGGCGCAGCTCCTTGATATCACGGCTGACGGTAGCCTGTGTAACCATAATACCCATATCGCGCAGGCGCGCCGCCAAATCCTCCTGCGTCTCGATGTCGTTATGCTCGATAATACTTAAAATCGCAGTTTGTCTTGCGTTTTTCATTTCATTCTCCTTACGCACCACATTTTGTGACACGCAGTCATTATAGCATAGCGTAGCGTTCAATGCAACAAAGTGCATGCATATTTTTTCGCATTAAACAGCATTTATGCAGAATTATCGCGGTGTTACGCCCACATAGTAGACGGCCGCTCGTGCACGGTACGTATCGGTAGAAATCAGCGTTTGCGATTGTACCACGCCATTCTTGCAATATTGCAGATAGGTTTTTACCACATACCCTTCGGAACCGCTGGATACTTTGTGCTTTTGATCCTCATAGGTAACGTATTTAGCGTCCTTATCCTTTTTGATAATGTCCTCTGGAATTTCCAGCTTTTCCACGATGGTGGATTCCAGCTTATAGGTAGCGTTATCCGGCATCGCCTGACCAAAGAAGCGCACCACGCACTGCTTGCGCCCCGAGGGCGTTGGCTCAATGCCTGCGGTGATATATACCCGCCCGCCAGTCTTGTTGGTAAAAGCCAGATCAATTTCGTGGCCGCGCATATCATTAACCGTCGCATCCTGCCCCAGAGAAATATAAGATACCGGCATGGAATGCGGCGTGCGGCTGGTGATGGCCATGCCTGCGCACAGAGCCGCGCTGTACAGTGTGGTGCTTACCTGGCATACGCCGCCGCCCACCACATCGACCAGCTGCCCGGACACATACCCAAGCGCCACTTGATAGCCATTTTCAACGCTGCGCTTGCCCACCGTTTTATTAAAGCTGAAGCGCGCATTGTTTTCCAAAACAAGGCCATTGATCTTGGCAAAAGCAACGGCGATGTTAGCGTTTCTGATCTCGGTAGATGCGCGGTCTATGGCCGTAGAGGCCATGGCCAGAAGCGACACGTTCTGTTTTGCATCCGCCAGGGTAACTTCCGGTTCAATGCTGACCAAGGGAATATCATACCGGCCGCTTTCTCCCGTTGCGGCGCGGCGCAGAATTTCTGCTTTCGCGGCTTCCTGATCAATCGTGCGCCCATAAACAGGATTGGTAAAGGTGAAAGGTTCTTCGGCATTAGCAGGATCAAAGGCTGCAACCGCCGCATCCTGCGGGGCACAATATACATTTTCTGCAATGACCTGCAGGATATATTCGATTTGTCCAGACGAGCCCTCGGCCGGTTCAATATAGCCCTGATAGGATTCCTGCGCAAGCCGCTGCGCGTCGGCAAGATACTGCTCATAACCGCCTGTATGGCCGATGGCCCAGGCCGATTGCAGCAGGCTATCGATCTGCTCATAATCGAAATGGATGCCCGCCGCGGCGTAGTTAACGGTAGAATAGACAAAACCGTTGCAGGCAATCTGCAGCGACCAGGCGTTTTCCCACTCCTGCACGCGCTTTGAAACTGCGTCCCAGGCTTCATTGTAGGTTAGCCCGCCCAGCGAAATACCGTCCACGTAGATACCGTCCAGAAACGTCTGACGGCTGGCGTTATAGGCGCAGCGCTCTTCGTTGCCGCCTCGCGTCATCGCTGCCACAGCCGCCGCAACGATGATGACAACGGCTGTCAGCGAGCAAACTAAGAAAATCCGCTTTTTCTGGATTAACCGCTCACGGCGCTTATGGGGATGCGGCGGTTCAGCGGGTGCTTTTTGAGGCGCGGGGCGATATCCCTGGTTCTGCATCCGGAAAATCAGTTTCCTTTCAATGTTTCAATCGTATCCAATAAGCGTTGCACATCTGCATGCATCGCAGGCCAATAGGGGCACATCGCGCCCAAATCCGCATGCTTATCCCCTTCGGCATGAAAATCGCTGCCGCCGGTGACAAGTAAATGATTTCGCTGGGCGCAGTCCGCCCACTTGTCAAATTGATCAGGCAGATGGGCAGGGTGGTATACCTCCATGCCCAGAAGCCCGGCTTCGCTCCATGCCGGCAGTGTCTGCGCCAGCACATCGTCCGGCCAAACAAGTAAGCCGGGATGTGCCAGCACCGGCACTGCGCGCAGGCCGCGCAAAAGCGCGATTGCCTGGGATGGATCCAGCATTTCTCGCGGCACATAGGCTGGGCACCCTTTGCCAAGATAACGCTCAAATGCATCCTGCACGCTTGCCGCGTATCCGCGCGCAATCATGGCGCGGGCAATCTGCGGACGGCCGATTACGCCGCCGTTTTTGACGGGAATTTCATTCTTATCCAGCGGCATGCCCAGCGCGGACAGCTTTGCAAGCATACGCTCGGCACGATCCATGCGTTCCTGTGCCATGCGGCTTAAAAATGCCTCCAGGCGCATATCGTTTAGCGGCACGCCATAACCTAAAATGTGAATCTCCTGCTCGCCGCCCGTGCTGAGCTCAACCGCCGGGATTAGCGTTATCTCAACCTGCGCGGCGGCCCGTTGCGCCTCAACAATGCCGGCGACGGTATCGTGATCGCTGATGGCCAGGCAGGTAAGCCCGCGTTCCCTTGCGCGGAAAACGACCTGCGATGGCGCAAGCACGCCATCGGAGGCCGTTGTATGGATATGGAGATCTGCTTGATGCTCTTCCATATGCCAGTTATTCATTGGGCGTATTTTCAGCGGCAGCAGGTTCGGCAGTTTCAGCCTGCTGGGTCTGTTCCTGGGCAGGCTCACCCTTGCTCTTCTCAGGCAGCGGGCGACCCTCCATAAAGGCCACAAACTCCCCGCGGGACAGCGTTTCACGCTCAATCAGCAGCTCGGCCAGGCCGTTGAGCTTGTCCTGATGCTGGGTCAGCGTATCCATCGCCGTCTGATAGCAGGATTTAAGCAGCTCGCTCACCTCGGCGTCCACCTTGGCGGCCAGCTCCTCGCTGTATTCGCGAGAGTGGCCAAAGGACGCACCTACAAAGACCTCCTGGTCGCTATCCAGATAGATGGTGCCGATCTTATCGCTCATGCCAAAGCGCGTGACCATCGCGCGGCAGGTGCTGGTGGCATGCTGCAAATCGCTCTGCGCGCCAGTATAAACGTCATGGAAGATCAGCCGCTCCGCCGCGTGGCCGCCCAGCATCATGGACGTGCGCTGCAACAGCTGATTGCGGCTCATGTTGTCCAGCTCCTTGGAGGGCAGGGACAGCGTAAATCCGCCTGCGCCGCCGCGGGGCACGATGGTAACGGTGTGTACTTCATCGCACAACGGCAGGAAATGCCCCACGATGGCGTGACCCGCCTCATGATAGGCAACCAGCTTGCGGTCTTCCTCAAGCACCTTGTGGCTCTTCTTCTCAGGACCCATCTGCACGCGCTCTACCGCTTCGATCAGCATGGACTGGTCGATCTGCGTTTTGCGCGCACGCGCTGCACGGATGGCAGCTTCGTTCATGATGTTTTCCAGATCCGCGCCGGTGGCGAAGGGCGTGCGCTTGGCGATGTTTTCAAGATCGACGTCCGCCGCCAGGGGCTTTCCGCGGGAATGCACCTTCAGAATTTCAACGCGGCCGTCCACATCGGGATAGTTTACCGTAATCTGGCGGTCAAAGCGGCCGGGACGCAGCAGGGCAGGATCCAGAATATCGCGGCGGTTGGTGGCCGCCATGACAATGACACCCTCGTTGGCGGCAAAGCCGTCCATTTCCACCAGCAGCTGATTCAGGGTCTGCTCGCGCTCGTCGTGTCCGCCGCCCAGGCCCGCACCGCGATGGCGGCCCACCGCGTCGATTTCATCAATAAAAACGATGCTGGGTGAATTGCGCTTGGCCTGCTCAAACAAATCGCGCACGCGGCTTGCGCCCACGCCCACGAACATTTCAACAAAGTCGGAACCGCTGATGGAGAAGAAAGGCACGTCCGCCTCGCCAGCCACAGCCTTGGCCAGCAGCGTTTTACCCGTGCCGGGAGGACCCACCAGCAGCACGCCCTTGGGAATGCGCGCGCCAAGGGCCAGATAGGTGCGCGGATTGCGCAGGAAATCCACCAGCTCCTTGAGCTCTTCCTTTTCCTCAACAGCGCCGGCAACGTCCGCAAAGCGAATCTTGTTTTTGCTCGGATCGCTCATTTGAGCGCGACTGCGGCCAAAGTTCATCACCTTGCCGTTGCCGCCCATCTGCTGACGCATCAGGAACCACCAGAAGAACAGCATCAGCCCGATCATCAGGATGAAGGGCAGCCATTCCAGAATCCAGGGCGTAGTCAGAGGCGCAAGATAGATGATATCCAGCGATTTCCCGGAGAAAACAAGGTTGCCCTCGCTGATCATGGCGCGATCCACACCCGCGTCCGCCGCGGCCATGGTGCGCAGGGTATCCAGAAAATCAGAGCCAATAACGCAGTAAAAATCGTAGCTGTCCGGGAATTCCGCATAGGAACGCACGGAATCGTAGTACAGGCCGTACAGGTTCTGCCCGCGAACGGCGACGTATTCTACCTTACCGTCCTGCACCTTTTTAAGCAGATCAGGATAGGTAATTTCGCCGCCCGTGCTTTTGCCTCCGGAGAGCAGCACGGCCATGAGGATGAACGCGGCAATCAGTACGATATAGCCGATTAGGCCGCGAGAGGGCTTTTTCAAAGGACAAATCCTCCTTAAAAAAATACAGTACAAATCTATTATACCACATCGGTGGGAGATATTGCAAACCGCCGATGGGCTTATTTGGTGTAAATTCTCGGATGCAGCACGCCGATATCGGGCAGGTTGCGATACTTTTCATCATAGTCCAGGCCGTAACCCACCACAAAAGCATCGGGAATGACAAAGCAGGAATAGTCCACATCCAGCTCCACCCGGCGGCGGGCCGGCTTATCCAGCAGCGTCGCAATGCGCACGCTGGCCGCGCCGCGCTGGGCAAATTCCTTTTTTATATAAGAAAGGGTCATGCCGCTGTCCACGATATCCTCTACCACCAGCACATCACGGCCGCAGATGTCACGATCCAGATCCTTCACCAGCTTTACAACGCCGGTGGATTTGGTGCTGCTGCCATAGCTGGAAATGGCCATGAAATCCGTAACCAGCGGGAAATCCAGCTCACGCAGCAAATCGGCAAAAAACATCACCGCGCCCTTGAGAATGCACACAACCACAGGCGTTTTTCCCTGATAATCGGCGCTGATCCGCTTTGCAACTTCTTTCACTTGCGTCTGAATTTCATCTCTGGTAATCATTATTTTTTCCAGATCCTGATACTGCGAAAACTGATTTTCCATTGGTATTCCCCTCCCTATATTGCGTCGGGCAGGATGCCCGTATACGCCAGCAATTTGGCTGCCTGATCCCCCGGCGCCGTGCGCAGCGTTTCAGACGCGCCCACGCCGATTACCCACAGCACCTCGCTGCCCTGGCACACCAGCGGCCAGTCGTCACGAAATGGCAGGTCGATCTGCCGGTCAATCAGGTAGTCCTTTAGTTTTTTTGAACCCTGCATGCCAAACGGCCGGATAAAATCGCCCGTTTGACGTGTGCGAAGCTCAATTCCGCGCGCAAGTACGTTCTCCGGAGCAACCTGCGTCAGCCGTCCATCGCCGCGCTTGCCTGCAAAAGGCAGTATACACAGCGCATTCGCATCCAGCGTGCAGGCGTCGGCCTTGGGCGGCAGCAGATGAAGGCGCGTTCTTGTTCGTAAAGCGCGCCACTCGCCGGGCACATTCGCATAACTGCCATCTGCTCTATCCAGCAGCGCGCGCAGGCGCTCGGTCTGTTCATAATCCAGCGCAAGGCCGGCCTCCGCTGCATAAACGCGCAGCATTCTGCGCTGCATGGCAGACTCCTGATCCGTCAGCGCCTTCAGCAAGATAAAGCGATGCATTCCTCTGCCGCACGCACCCGAAAGCGCATCCTGCGCCAGGTGATTGAGCAAGCCGTCCTCCTGCCGCAGGATATCAGCCGCGCGGCAAATGGCAGGCACGGCAGACGCATTTGCCTGCTCCAAGGCAGGCAAAGCCCGCGCGCGCAGATGATTGCGCGTATAGGCTGTATCCTGATTGCTTTCGTCCTCACGCCAGGGCTGATGGAGTGCCGTCAAAGCGTCTCGAATCTGCGTGCGGCGGACGCTAAGCAGCGGCCGCCAGAAAGCGCCGCTCAGCTCCCGCATGCCAGATAACCCGGCCATGCCGCTGCCATAGATCAGATGCATCAGCACCGTTTCAGCCTGATCATCCATATGATGTGCCAGCGCCAGCACGGCGGCTTGACCCGCAGGCATCGCCTGCTCAAAGGCCGCATAGCGCGCACGGCGCGCAGCATCCTCCGTGCTGCCATGGGAATCTACCTGTACATGAAACACCGCAAGCGGAATATGCCACTTGGCGCATAGCTCGCGGCAGAAGGTCTCGTCCAGCGCCGCGTTTTCGCGCAGGCCGTGATTGACGTGCACGACCCGCAGCTCAAATGGCGTTTCTTCGCGCAGCGTCCGCAGCGCCCGCAGCAGCAGCACGGAATCCGCGCCGCCGGACAGGGCGGCGATCACACAGCCCGGCCTCCCGACGCGAGCGTAGCTTGCGCGCACAGCGGCGCAAATCAAGGTAAATTCGTCCATAGCTTTATTATTGTACCCTGCCCGCACGCCACGCGCAAGGGTTATTTGCGGTTTATGTAAAATTTTATGTAGTTATCCCGCGGAATATAGTTATATCCATGATGGCCGTCGTTTTCAGCCGGATAAATATCAAGGTGGAAAATAGCATAAAAAAACGTTGGAAGAATGAACCTTCCAACGTTTTGGTCTGGGTGGAGAGATTTGAACTCTCGACCTCTTGAACCCCATTCAAGCACGCTACCAAGCTGCGCTACACCCAGATACGTCCCGCGCCATCTCTCAGGCGCAGGATGTATTGTATCAGCAAGTCTTCCTGGTGTCAAGGGTTTTTTACAAAATAATTCAAATTTTTGTCAATGCATCGCGGCGGCGATCTGCGCGCCCAGGGCGACGTTGTTGAGCACCAGTTTAATATTGCTCTTCAGGCTCTCGCCGCCCGTCAGCTCGCACACGCGCGCCAGCAGGAAGGGCGTTGTCGCCTTGCCCTTGACGCCCTGCTCCTTGGCCTCGGCCAGCGCCTGGTTAATAGCCGCGTCGATCACATCCTTGGGCATGGCATACTGATGCGGGATGGGATTGGTGATCAGCATGCCGCCGGGATAGCCCATATCGCGCTGAGCGGTGACGGCAGCGGCGATCTCCTCGGGAGAATCCATGCGGTAATCAACCTTGAAATCGCTTTCATCAGTATAGAAGGCGGGCAGCGTTTCGGTGCGGTAGCCCAGCACGGGCACGCCCTTGGTCTCCAGGTATTCCAGCGTCAGGCCCAGATCCAGAATGCTCTTAGCGCCCGCGCAGACCACGGCCACAGGCGTGCGCGCCAGCTCCTCCAGGTCGGCGGAAATGTCCATCGTTACCTCAGCGCCGCGATGCACGCCGCCGATGCCGCCCGTGGCAAACACGCGGATGCCCGCCATGGCGGCCACAATCATGGTGGCGGCAACGGTGGTGGCACCGTCCGCGCCGCGCGCAGCCAGGATAGGCAGATCGCGGCGGCTAGCCTTGGCCACCTTGGGGCCGGCCTTGGCCAGGTATTCCAGTTCTTCATCGGTCAGGCCCGCGCAGAGCTTGCCGTGGATGATGGCCACCGTAGCGGGCTCCACGCCGTGCTCGCGGGCTTCCGCCTCGCACAGGCGGGCGGTTTCCAGGTTCTGGGGATACGGCATGCCGTGGCTGATAATGGTGCTTTCCAGCGCCAGCACAGGACGACCCTCGTCCAGCGCTTTTTGCACAGCAGGCGAAATTTTGAGATACTCATGCAGATTTTTCATTGCAAATCACTCCTTTTGATCTATATCGAGCAAAAAACGCCGCGCACAGCACATGCCCTCCTGGGCGCACTGTGGTGTGTTTTTACCGCTTGCCAAGGCCATGGCGATTCCTGCGCACATGGCATCCCCCGCGCCGGTTTTGGGAGCGTCGGTGGATTGGAGAACCGGTACGATACCGCTTCCCTCCGCGTCCGCGTACATCACGCCCTCCGCTCCAAGAGAAATAAACACCCGCTGCACACCCTGCGCAAGCAAGGCATGGGCGCAATCCTCGGGCGCATCGCAGCCGGTCAGCGCGCGGGCTTCGTAGATATTGGGCTTAATGGCCGTCAGATGCGGCAGCGCCGCGCGGACGCGCTCCGCCTTGGCGCAGCTGACAGGATCCAGCAGCGTAGGAATTTTCAGATCCTGCGCCAGGAATGTCAGCGTATCAGCCGGGGCGTTTGCATCCAGCACGCACAGATCAAAGCCCGCCAGAATAGGCAGTATAGACCGCGCATAACCGCAGTCCAACCGCTCAGTCAAGGCCATATCGTTCATGGCCAACAGCATATCGCCGTCGAGGTCATGCATGCACAGATACACGCACGCGCCGCCCTCACAACAAAGCGCATGCTGCAGCGAAATGCCGCGTTTTTGACAATCTGCACGCAAGGTATCGGACATCGCGTCGCTGCCAAGCACGGTAAACAACTCACATTTCGCGCCGTTCTCCGCCAAGCGTGCGGCGATGTTACGCCCTACCCCGCCGGGCTGCATCTGAATATGGCCGATGTTGGAATCCCGCAGACGCAGCGGATGATCCGTACGCCCGCAGATATCCATGTTCATGCCGCCAAATACCGCTATTTTCATGGTTTTTCCTTATTTCAGCAAATCATTGCCCAGCAGCATGCAGTCGCCGAAGCTGAAGAAGCGATACCGCTTTTCCACCGCCTCAGCATAGGCGGCCAGCGCGTTTTCACGTCCCATCATGGCCGAAACCAGCATCAGCAGCGTGCTTTGCGGCAGGTGGAAGTTGGTCAGCAGCATATCAACCGCCTTGATGGGCACGCCGGGCTTGATAAAGATATCCGTCATGCCGCTGCCGGGATGCACCACGCCATCCGCGTCCGCCACGGTTTCAATGGTGCGCATGGAGGTGGTGCCAATGCACAGCAGCCGTCCACCGTTTTGACGCGCGCGGTTGATGCGATCCGCCGCATCCTGCGACACCTCATAGTATTCGCTGTGCATGATATGACGATCCACATCTTCTTCCTTGACAGGGCGGAAGGTGCCAAGTCCCACATGCAGCAGCACCGGCACCACATCCACGCCCATATCGCGCACCTTTTGCAATAGCTCGGGCGTAAAATGCAGGCCAGCGGTAGGCGCGGCGGCGCTGCCATCCAGGCGCGCGTAAACCGTCTGATAGCGCGTAGGATCGTCCAGTTTTTCATGGATATAGGGCGGCAGGGGCATCTCCCCCAGCTTATCCAGCAGGCTTTCAAATACGCCCTCATAAATAAAGCGCACCACGCGCCCGCCCGCGTCCGTTGTATCCATAATTTCCGCACGCAGCAGCCCATCGCCAAAGGATACCGTATCGCCCTGATGCAGGCGGCGGCCCGGCTTTACCAGCGTTTCCCAGGTATTCATATCCAGTCGGCGCAGCAGCAGCACCTCGGTGGGCACGCCCGTGCTTTCCTTAACGCCCAGCAGACGCGCGGGAATCACGCGCGTTTCATTGAGCACCATCACATCGCCCGGACGCAGGAACTGCGGCAGCTCGCGGAAAATATGATCCTCGCGCCGCTCGTTATTACGGTTGCAAACCATCATGCGACTGGAATCGCGCGGCTCTACCGGCGTTTGGGCAATCAGCTCTTCCGGAAGATGATAATCAAAATCGCTTGTTTTCATGCCAAAGCTCATTTCCTTTTATGCTGTATTTCTTAAAGGCCGCCTAATCCTCGTCTGACGGATCCAGAAGCGATCCCTGCTCCACCATTTCGGCCAGCGAAGCGGGCTTTACTCTTCCCAGATGTTCATAGGCCGCCGCAGTGCAGATGCGGCCGCGCGGCGTTCGCTGGATAAAGCCTAACTGTAAAAGATACGGCTCGTACACATCCTCAATGGTGTTGGCATCCTCACCCGTAGACGCGGCCAATGTATCCAGCCCCACCGGGCCACCGCCGAACTTATCGATCATCGTGGTCAGCAGCGTACGATCCACACGATCCAACCCCAACTCGTCCACATCCAGCATGCTCAGCCCCTCGCTGGCGATTTCGCGGGTGATCTTGCCATCGCCGCGCACCTGGGCATAATCGCGCACGCGCTTGAGCATGCGGTTGGCGATACGCGGCGTGCCGCGGCTGCGGCGGGCGATTTCCAGCAGACCCTCCGGATCGCTTTTCACATTCAGGATGCGCGCGCTGCGGCTGACGATCTGGGAAAGCTCCTCGGGCGAGTACATTTCCAGTCGGAAGATGATGCCGAAGCGGTCGCGCAGCGGGGCGGAAAGCTGACCCGCGCGGGTGGTCGCCCCCACCAGCGTAAACTTGGGCAGGGCGATGCGCATGGAGCGCGCCGTGGGGCCCTTGCCCGTCATCAGGTCGATTTCATAATCCTCCATGGCGGAGTAGAGCACTTCTTCTACCGCATGGGAAAGGCGATGAATCTCATCGATAAACAGCACGTCGCCCGGTTCCAGCTTGACCAGAATGGAAGCCAGATCGCCCGCGCGGTCGATGGCCGGACCGGAGGTGATGCGGATGTTCTGCCCCATTTCGGCCGCAACAATACCGGCCAGGCAGGTTTTGCCAAGGCCGGGCGGGCCGTAGAGCAGAATATGATCCAGCGAATCATGCCGCCGAAGCGCCGCGCTGATATAGATGGACAGGCTGTCCTTTACCTTTTGCTGGCCGAAATACTCGCGCAGCGAGCGCGGACGCAGCGAGGTTTCAATTTCCATATCCTCGCTTTGCATTTCGCCGGCTATCAAGCGTTCTTCTTCCATAAGCGCCCTCCCGCCCTTACATCATGCCGCGCAGCGCCAGCCGCACCAGCTCGTCGCTTTGATCGCTTTTATCCTTGACGGCGCTGAGCGCATGCATGGCTTCTCCCTGGCTGTAGCCCAGAGATTGCAGAGCGATCATGGCCTCGGCCACGGGATCGTCCCGGCGGTGCGCCGCCTGCGCGGTGGCGGCCATGCCCTGCGGCAGGGCGTTCACCTCGTCGTCGGTAATCTTTTCCTTCAGTTCCAGCGCGATGCGCTGCGCTGTCTTTTTGCCAATGCCCGGCGCGCGGCACAGGGCCGTTGTATCGCCCATCAGGATGGCCAGCGTCAAATCCCGCAGCGGCATGCTGCCCAGTATCGCGATGGCTGTGCGCGGGCCGATGCCGCTCACCCCGGTCAGGCGCAGAAACATCTCGCGCTCCTCGCGCGATTCAAAGCCAAAGAGATCCAGCCCATCCTGCCGCACATTCAGATAGGTATATACGCGCATGCTTTCGCCCACGGACCCGGCGTTTTGCACCGTGTTCATACTGCAAATCAGCTGATAGCCGATACCACCGGTCTCGATCACCAGCTCGTTGTGGCCCTTTTCCGCCACGATGCCTGTCATGTATGCAAACATGCTGATGCTCCTTATTTCATGCGGAACTGCTCGCGCAGCATTCCCGTGTTGGCATGGGTGATGGCCACGGCCACGGCGTCCGCCGCGTCGTCGGGCCTGATGATCTTTTCCTGATGCAGGATCATGCGCACCATTTCCTGAATCTGGTGCTTATCGGCCTTGCCGTAGCCGACAATAGCCTGCTTGATCTGCATCGGCGTGTATTCAAACAGCTCTTTTGTATATTCGGCGCAGGCGCACAGCGTAACCCCGCGCGCTGCCGAAACATTCATGCCGGTGGTGATATTCTTTGAAAAGAACAGCTCCTCAAAGGCGATTTCCTGCGGTTGATAAACCGTCAGCAGCTCGCGGATATCGCAGCGAATTTTGACCAGGCGATCGGGCGTGATCATATCCGGCGGGGTAATCACCGCACCTGCGGTAATCAGGGTGATTTTGCTGCCCTGAGTGTCGATCACCCCATAGCCCAGCGTGGCCAAGCCTGGATCAATGCCCAAAATGCGCATGCTTTGCCTCCCGACATGTAATGCGCTAATATCATAGAACAAATGTGCGCGTTTGTCAAACCTCGCGCGACAGCAGTTTTTCTACATAGCGTCGCGCGTAATCGGCGTCGGACTGCATCAGATCGGGCGTGGGCGCACGCTCGCCCATCAGCCCCAGGAACTGGCTGACCTTCAGGCCCAGCGCCTCCTGAATATCCGCGTCGCTCCCCTGCGGGCTGACCAGATAGTAGCACAGCAGCGAATCCCGCTGGCCGATGCGGTGCGCGCGATCCTCCGCCTGCGAATGTACGGCGGGCGACCAATCCAGCTCGCCAAACACCACGCAACTGGCGCGCTGAAGGTTCAGCCCCGACGCGGCGCGCAGCGATACGCAGCACAGGTTCGTTCGCCCCTGCATAAAGCGCGCGGCGGCCTCCTCCTTCTGTGCGCCCGATTCACAGCCTGTAATGAAGGCGGGCAAAAAGGCATGCAGTTCCTGCCGATAAATATCCATCACCGCATGATGATGCGCAAACAGCAGCACGCGCTCGCCGTTTTCCAGCAGCGCCCGCACAAACTGGCACACAAAAGGCGCTTTGGCAATGCCCGTGGCCTGGCGTTCTTCCAGCGAAATCTGATCCATCAGCAGCGCGCGCGCCGAGGGCGGCATGTCGCCGTCTGCGCGCAGCAGGCGCAGCTTTTCAAGCACAGGCTGCATCAACCGGCGGTAAACCATATCGTCCGCGTCAATCTGCTGCACCAGCCGGCGTTTTTCGGGAAGCTCGGGCAGCACCTCGGCCTTGGTGCGGCGCAGCATCAGCCCCTCTCGGCGCAGATGCTCGCCCAGCAGGTCAGGCTTGATGACCACGTTATTGCCATAGCCATAGCACCATTCGCGGGTAAAGGACTCCCAATCCCCCAGGAAGTGGTAATCCAGAATGTTGACCACATTCCATATTTCGCCGCCCTGATTGTAGATCGGCGTGCCGGACAGACCGATCACACGCTCGCAGCTTTCGGATAAAAGGCTGGCAGCGCTGTACTTTTCGCTGCCAGCGCGGCGAAGCTCCTGCGCCTCGTCAAACACGGCCGCGCGGAAGCGCAGATTGGGCAGCACGTCCTTCCAGCCGCGCAGCAGCAGATAATGCACGATATAAATATCCGCCTCGGGCAGGGCGTAGGGTGTCAGCCCGCGCAGCACATGCACGCGCGGTGTTCGACCTTCAATGCGAATAAAGCGCTCGATTTCTGCCTGCCAGTTGCGCACCAGGTGCGGCGGCACCACCAGAATGGCCGGAAACGCCTGCGTATTACATAGGCAGCACAGCGCCTGTAGCGTTTTGCCAAGGCCCATTTCATCGGCCAGCAGAGCGCGAGGTGTGGCGCACAGCCAGGAAAGCCCGGCCTTCTGGAAGGGCATCAGCGTGCCAATAAAGCTGCCCGCGCGCGGCTCCATCTGCGGTGGCGCGTCCTGTATGCGCTGCCGCGCGGCGGCATAATCCCGTGCGGCGCTGATGGCCTTTTCCCAGCGCTCCCGATCGCGCGGGGCGATTTGCAGCGGATAGCGCAGCATCAGCCAGTTCAGATCACCCACAATGCGGCGGTGATCGGTAAAACGCGCCTCGCCGCGCTTGCCGCCGTCCGTGCCCGGGAACAGGCGCTTGCACAGTTCAATCACGCAGGGCTCGCCGCGCACCGTCCAGCTTTTGCGGCGATTATTATAGGAAAGCGTGCCGTAATAATGCCCGGCAGGCGGCGCATCCTGTAAATACGCCGGCACGTCCGCATCCTGATAATCGCTGCTTTCGAGTCTGGGCAGCGCCAGCGCGTCCTGCGCCAAGCGCATAGCCACGCCAGCCTTGATCAGCGTTTCATCCTGCGGATGCTCCATTCCGCCGCCCGCGTCGCTCAGCCCCCACAGCTTATACAGGCAAACCAGCCGCACCGGCACGCCCGTAATCTGCTCTGGCAGGCTGACGCTTTGCTCACTGAGCACTACCAGCGCATCCAGCGCGCCGCTTTGCGCATAGCGCGTCAATTGCCGCGTCAACGCTGAGGCCGTCGGCCTGCCGCGCTTGATCTCAATGCCGACACGCCCGCACAGCACGTCAATGCGGCAGCGGGGCGCAAGCTGCGCCTCATGCACACAGCCGATGCCCGCCTGTGCCAATGCCTGGCAGGCCAGCTGATGCAGATCGTATTCGTCTGTGGCGACGGGCGCGCGGATGCTCTTTAGCGCCGTCAGTACCTGCTCCAGCATCGCTTGCGCTCACCGCCCCTTCAATCGACATTGCCTACAGTATACGGCAAAATGAAAAGTTTTACAATTATTTTCCGGGGCGAATTGCTTGCATTTGGGGCGTGCAGTTGTTATGATAAGAATGGTTGATTTTATTTTCACAAAGGAGTACCCCATGCGGTTGAAAGTTCTCGCGCTGACGGCGCTGATCGTCTGTATATTCGCCATCGTTCCCGCCTTTGCGCTGGAAGCAGGCTTTGTTTACGCCCCTGAGTCGCTCTCTCCCGGCAAGGCGGAGCGCATCTGCATCAGTGTGGATACAGATTGCGCCATTACGCTGGAGCTGCTGGACAGCCAAGGCAATATCGCGCATACCCTGCGCAGCAATTTGCAAATTGGAACAGGCATGCTGAACCTAACCTATAACGGCCTGAACGCACAAGGCGAGGCGCTGCCAGCAGGCGAATACACCTTGCGCCTGCAAGCTGGCGATCAAACCGTACTGCGTACGCTGACCATCGGCGAAGTCGCTCCGCAGATTCGCTATATCGCCGTTCAAAACGACGCGCTTTACATTGATGAACCGCTGCCGCTTTCCATCATTGTTACTGCGGACGGCACGCTCTCCCTGACGCTGACAGGCATTGACAACAACGGCCTGTATCCGCTGGAAGACACGCAAATACAGGCAGGCAGCAGCACCTTGAATATCTCCCTGCCCGGCAATCTGCCCGCGGGCGAGTATACGCTGAACGCGGTACTGGCAAGTCATGCCGGGCTTTCCAGCAGCGCAAGCACCGTCACGCTGCGTTTCTCCGCGCCCGCTACCCCCACGCCGCAGCCCACGGCCACGCCCGCGCCGGTCTATCGCGCATCCAAATCCACCACGGAAACGATTCCCGGTGATTTCTGGTCTATGGAAATTGGCAATTACGATTGGGCAGCCATATGGGACGTGATGATTTCGCCTATGACGGTGATCTGCGGCACGGGCAAGGAAGCCGAAAAACAGGTCTATCGCCTGCGCGCAACGCCGGATAAGTCCACCGCGCGCAGCAATATCGTGGGCGAAATCACCTGTGAAACGCAGGGCGTGCATGTACTGGAAACGCGCGACGACGGCTGGACGCTGGTGGAAGCCTATAATTCCAGCTATGGCCCCAACAACTCCAATCGCCGCGGCTACGGCACAACGGACGAGCTGATCCAGGGCTATGTGGAAACCAAAAAGCTGAAGGTCTTCACGCCCAAGACGGAATACGGCCTGCTGATCGACAAGATGACGCAGCGGCTCTATATTCTCACCAAGGACGGGCTGTTCACCACCCTGCTGATCTCCACCGGCTATCCCACCAGCGATAAGCCCTGGAACGAAACCCCGGCGGGCGAGTTTTATTTAAGCAGCAAGGTAGGCGATTTTCCATCCGGCAATATGACCTGCGGCTACGGCATGCGCTTTAACTGCGGTGATATTCTGCATGAAACGCCTTATATCCTGAACGAAAAATACAATATCAAGGATTATTCCTACACGGAAAAATACCTGGGCGAAAAAGCCAGCCACGGCTGCGTGCGTGTACAGCGCAAGCAGAACGAGGACGGCATCAACATGAAATGGATCTGGGATAACGTGCCCCTGGGCACAAAGCTGCTGATCTGGGATGAGGATCTTCGCCCCATTCCCTATCCGGTAGAGGATGATACAATCTTCTATTACAATCCAACCGGCGGCAAAAACTATCACGCCGATCAGAACTGCTCCTACATTCGCGATAAATATCTGCCGCTGCAGGGGCAGTGCACTTATGCAGACTTGGACAGCGAAGCCTATTCCTACCTTACCCCGTGTAAGCACTGTGATCCGCCGGTTAAAAAGAGCACAATTGACGCGCAGAACGCTGAAAAACTGCAATAGTACGGCAATAGTGCGGCATTTGCGCTGCGGGCTTGCACAATTGCGGAAAATCCTGTATAATAGAGCGTGACCTTCGGGTCAGAACCAACATCAGGAGGTTCAAATCGATGGAATGCAAAATCAAGAATGATATCGGCACCATCTACATTTCGGAAGACGTAATGCTCAAAGTAGTCGGCTACGCCGTGCTGGAATGCTACGGCATCGTGGCCATGTCCTCCAAGCGCCCCAAGGACGGCATTGTGGAATGGCTGGGCCGCGAAAACCTGAGCAAGGGCGTTCAGCTGCGCATGGTAGAGGATATGCTGGACGTAGACCTCTACATCGTGGTGGAATACGGCATTTCCGTATCCGTGGTGTGCAAGACGATCGTAGAAGTCGTCAAATATAAGCTGGAAAGCATGACCGGCGTCAAAGTGCGCAAGGTTAACATTTCCGTGGAAGGCATTCGCGTGCAATAAAGCCGGCACTCGTTTCATCCGGCTTCTTTTGCGCGCATATTCAGCCGCTTTGCGGCATGTTCGGAGGTTATAGCCTTGATTCAAGTTCAATTGATAGACGGTCTGCTGCTGCGCGAGATGGCTGTGTCAGCCGCCGCGCAGCTGGAAAAAAGCCGTGAAGCGGTAGATGCGCTGAACGTATTCCCCGTGCCGGACGGCGACACGGGCACCAATATGTCGCTTACCATGATGAGCGCCTCGCGCGAAATCAGCAGCAAGGAATATGTAAACGCCGGCGAAGCTGCCGCAGCTCTGGCCAAGGGCGCGCTGCGCGGCGCGCGCGGCAACAGCGGCGTCATCCTGTCCCAGCTGTTCCGCGGCTTCTCTCGCGCGCTGGAGGGCGTTGAAAAGATTTCCCCCGTCCAGTTTGCCCAGGCGCTGCAAGCAGGTGCGGAGGTGGCTTATAAGGCCGTCATGCGCCCCAAGGAGGGCACCATCCTGACTGTCGCGCGCGTCATTGCTGAAGAAGCCGTAAAACAGGCGCAGTCCGCCCCCAATGATTATGATGCGCTGATGCGCGTAATCCTTGCCAGCGGTGAAAACATTCTCAAGCTCACCACCGATATGCTGCCTGCCCTCAAGCAGGCCGGTGTGGTGGATGCGGGCGGCCGCGGCCTGCTGTGCATCTATGCAGGCTATGCCGCTGCGCTAGGCGGAGAGCATATCGACCTTGCTCCAGTGGACGCCGCCGCCCCGGTAGAGGACTTTGTGGACGATCACGACGAAGAGTCCAAATATACCTACTGCACACAGTTCCTGATTCAGCATCTGCGCATGGATGCCAAGCCCAGCGATATCGCCACCTTCCGCCGCCATCTCAATCGCATCGGCGATTGCGTGCTGGTCGTGGGCGATCTGTCGCTGATCAAGGTACATGTGCACACCAACGATCCCGGCAAGGCCCTGCAGTACGGCCTGCAGTTGGGCGAACTGAGCGATTTCATCATTGAAAACATGGTGGAACAGCATCGCCAGAAACAGGCGCAGAAGGCGCGTGAGAACCCGCCCAAAGAATACGGCATGGTTTCCGTGGCCCAGGGTGCAGGCATTGCGGGCATCTTCAAGGATCTGGGCGTAGATGTAATCGTAGAGGGCGGCCAGACCATGAACCCCGCCATCGAAGATCTGCAAAACGCCATCGACAGCATCAACGCCAAGAACATTTTCGTCCTGCCTAACAATGGCAACGTCATCCTGGCTGCACAGCAGGCGGCAGAGCTTTCCGACAAGCACGTCGTCGTTCTGCCTACTAAGAACGTAGCCATGGGCATTTCCGCAGTCGTATCCTTCCAGCCCGATCTTTCGCCGGAGGAGAACGCCGCCAACATGGACGAGGCCGCGCAGCGCGTGCGCACAGGCATGATCACCTACGCCGTGCGCGACAGCGATTTTGCCGACATGCACATCAGCGAGGGCGATATCATTGGCCTGCAAAACGGCAAGGTTTCCGTGCGCGGCAACAGCGTGCACGATATCGCTATCAGCCTGATGAAGGAGCTGGTGACGGACGAGGACAGCCTGATCACCATCTACTACGGCGCGGATACCAAGCAGGAGGATGCCGAAGCGCTGGGCGAGGAGCTTTCCGCGCTGTATCCGGATTGCGATGTGGAAGTGCACATGGGCGGTCAGCCGCTGTACTACTATCTGTTGTCTGTAGAATAAGCATTGTCACGCTTATAAAGGGCTATCCTTGGATAGCCTTTTTCTTATAGCACACGCGAAGGGAGGATTGACATGGAGCTTCAGGACCTGAAGGGCATTGGCAAGTCCCGCATTGCGGCGCTGCACCAGGCAGGCATTGATACGATGGCCGACCTTTTACAAACCCTGCCGCGAAGCTATCGGGATACCTCCAGGGTCACGCCCATCGCGCAGCTTTCCCCCGGCACGCCTGCCTGCGTGCGCGGATACCTTAAGGGTTCTCCAAAGCTGGTCTATTTTCATGGCAAAGCCCGCGTGAGCGCTACCCTGCAGGATGAATCCGGCACCCTGCCGCTGGTATGGTTCAATCAGCCCTGGGTACGCGATAAGCTGTCCTCCGAGGAGGAGCTGCTGCTCTACGGCCAGCCTGCCCGCGACAAATCCGGGCGAATCACCCTGTATAGCCCCTCCTTTGAAGAAAAAGAAGCGCTTCTGCCGCAATATCCAACCATCCCTGGCATTTCGTCGCGCGTACTGATGCGGCTGATTGCGCAGGCGCTGAACCAGTTGGATACTTGCTGTCCTGAAACGCTGCCTGAATCGCTGCGGCTGCGCTATCAGCTATGTGAGCGCAACTTCGCCCTGCGGCAGCTACACGCACCAGACAGCCAGGAGAGTCTGGCCATGGCTCAGAGGCGCATCTCCTTTGAAGAACTGCTGTTTTATCAGGCTGCGCTGTCCATCCTGCGCGGCACGCCTGGCCGCGCGCATCCCATCCAGGCTGATGATGGCGCTGCTTACTGGAGCAGCCTGTCCTTTACGCCCACGCAGGCGCAAAAGCGCGTTTTTGAAGAGCTTCGCGCCGATATGGCGCGCGATACCGCTATGCGCCGCATGGTGCAGGGCGACGTAGGCTGCGGCAAGACGGCGATCGCCTTCGCCGCCATGTATTGCTGCGCGCAGGCAGGCTATCAGGCCGCGCTGATGGCGCCCACCGAGATTCTGGCCCGCCAGCACTTTGACAGCGCGCAGAAATCGCTTGCACCGCTGGGCATTCGCTGCGGGCTGCTGTTGGGCGGCATGAAGGCTGTCGAGCGCCGTGCCTCCCTGGCTGCCATCGCCTCGGGCGAATGGCAATGTGTCATCGGCACCCATGCGCTGCTTTCAGAGGGCGTTGCGTATCAAAGTCTGGCTCTGGCTATCACCGATGAGCAGCATCGCTTCGGCGTGCGCCAGCGTAAAATGCTTTCAAAAAAAGGCGGCGAAGCCTTTGAGCCGCATGTGCTGGTCATGTCTGCCACGCCCATTCCCCGCTCGCTGGCGCTGATTCTCTATGGCGATTTGGATCTATCGATTGTGGATGAGCTGCCGCCGGGCCGCACGCCCGTGCGCACACGCATCGTGCCGGAAGCCAAACGCGATGGGCTTTATCGCTTCATCATCGAGCAGGCCGCCCAAGGGCATCAATGCTATATCGTTTGCCCCCTGGTGGAGGAAAACGAGGATTTGCCCGCGCGCAGCGCCCAGGATACCTATGCTGAGCTGTGCAACGGCGCGCTCTCATGCCTGCGGCTTGGGCTGACCTACGGCGCGCAGGATGCCGCCGAAAAGGAACGCACGCTGGCTGCATTTTCGGCCGGTGAAATCGATGTGCTGATCGCTACCACCGTCATTGAGGTGGGCGTAAACGTGCCGTCGGCCACGGTCATGGTGATCGAGAATGCCGATCGCTTCGGCCTGTCCCAGCTGCATCAGCTGCGCGGACGTGTGGGCCGCGGCGCGCAGGAAAGCTGGTGCTTTCTGATGGCCGAGCCAAACGAGCGCCTGACCACCCTGTGCAGCACAAACGACGGCTTTGAAATCGCCCGCAAGGATTTGGAGCTGCGCGGGCCAGGCGAGTTTTTAGGCACGGTGCAGCATGGCGCAGGCTTTCTCTCCGGCCTTGCGGCAGACGGCCGCCTGTTGGCCGAAACACAGCAATGCATGCGGGAACTTCGGCAAAATCCCGATTATCACCAGGAATATGAGCAGGTGCTTGCCCAGGCGCAACAGCGCTTTGCCGCGCGTCTGCCGCAGGTGGCGCTTAATTAGCGCGTCAAAGTTCTTTTTTGCAATTGACATCCCCTGGCGTAATTGGTATAATAAGAGATGTGTTTTTCGCACTTTCGATCTTTCAAGGGAGGATTTTACCATGCATTATACGATGAATATCGCGGGCTTAAAGCGCGATTTGCCCCTCTGCCGCGTCAACGACGATCTGTACATCGGCGCTTTCGTCATCTTCGGCGACGTTGAGCTGACCGTTGCCTGCGCGCGCGACCTGCTCAAGGTTGCCCCCGAGCACGATATCCTGATCACCGCCGAATCCAAGGGCATTCCCCTCGTCTACGAGATGGCGCGCCAGCATGGCGAAAACCGCTATCTGATCGCCCGCAAGGCTGCCAAGCTATACATGCGCAATGTATTCAGCACCGATGTTACCTCCATCACCACCGCGAACCGCCAGATGCTGTGCATTGACGGCGACGATGCGGAATACATGCGCGGCAAGCGCGTGCTGATTGTGGACGACGTGATCTCCACCGGCGGCTCCCTGATCGCCGTGCAGAAGCTGGTTGAGCAGGCTGGCGGCATCGTGGTAGGCAAAATGGCCATCCTGGCCGAGGGCGATGCGCAGAAGCGCGACGATATCATTTACCTGGAAAAGCTGCCGCTGTTCAACGCCGACGGCACGGTAAAGGAATAATCCCATTAAAAAACTGCAATGGGCGCTGGCAATGCCAGCGCCCATTTTCACTATCAGGATATAAAAGCGCGCGATCCAAACGGATCGCGCATATGTTTTAGGTTTTGCTTTGCTATTACTCAATGATGGAGGTAACGGCGCCGGAACCCACGGTACGGCCGCCCTCGCGGATAGCGA